>TARA_B110000503_G_scaffold93005_1_pt1 | contig 142422 bp, 131 predicted proteins | sample TARA_B110000503 | Tara Oceans TARA_B110000503 (sample SAMEA4397472) | marine metagenome | biome: Polar Biome; feature: [SRF] surface water layer (ENVO:00010504); material: water (ENVO:00002006), including particulate matter (ENVO:01000060) such as... | depth 5 m | reverse complement strand
CCATCATAATCATTGTCACACTCCGACAATGGAGTTGGTATGATGATTGTTGGAGGATTAATTGTTGTTAATTCAAAAGTTGTAGTAGAAAAACAATTTGGAAAACTTTGTTCAACGACTCTAACAAATATAGTTTGATTAAAGGGGTTTGTATTCTCGTAGGAATTTATGTCTAAAATACTATTTATATCATTTTCTGCATCTTCAAGACTTTCAAAATAAGAAACAGTTGGAGTACCTGTAATAGTTGCAGATATTATATCAGTTTGCTGAGATAAATTAAAAGTACCAAACCCATCTACTAAATTATTATCACATGAACTCAAATTCTCTGGTGAATCAAGAGATAACGGAATGTAGTATTCAATAAATAAATCATCAAAGTACGTGCAATTTTCACCATATGAAATGCTTACTGAGTAATTACCAGTTTCTACAACTTCTAAAGTAGATGAAATTTCATTCGCTATTTCTATATCGTTATTATACCAAGTATATTCTCCGTTTTCGGTAAAAGTATCAATTATATAGGTGTCATCTGGACATGGCGCAAGACCATTTGCAATAAGAATATCATCTCCTAAATCTATACCTAAATCAAAACTTCCACCCTCAAGAAAAACCGCAGTATCTAAAGCGCTGTCAGAAGCATCTGCTACCGCTAACTTTATATGATATGTTTGTCCAGGCACAACTTCAGACTGAGCAGTAAATGCTCTTGTAAATCCATCATAAGCTATAGGAGAATCACCTACTGCGACATAATCACCAAAAAATTGAGGATTAGCTGCTCCGCAAACCCCATTATCTGGATGAACATTGGTAACTAATATTGGCAGGTCTGTGTCAGGAAGCACAGCAAGGTTTGTAGTTATTCCATCTTGATTAGTTAGAAAAAAACCAAAAACATCAGAGAAGTTACATTCAAAACTACCTTGATCATATTCTTCAGAGGCCATTATAAACCTAAAACTAATATTATTAGATATTGGAATAAAATCAAACTCTATTACAGATGCATTGTTAGTATCATCTCCCGGTTCTAGTAACGCTGTTAAATCTTCATCTCCAGGCCATCCAAAACTTCCTGAGGATTCTCCACCCATTGAAGGGTTTGGACCTGTTCCTAAATTTGCATCTCCTGAAGATAAAATTATACCTTGACTAAATTCAAACTCTCCAGATGGTTCACTAAAATATCCAAGGCCATTAACATCATTAAAATCTGTTCCTGTTGAGAACGTTACGTTAGAAACGTCTGCACATTCATTGTTAATTAAAATTTCTGTTACCAATTCTTCTATTGTATATGTACATTGATCTACGGTAACGTTTGGAGCAACAGGAATTGGTCCAGGAATAAAAGTAGCAGCTACTTCTAGTCGTTGGTAATCATCACAAATTCCAGGGGAAAAAGGAGTGATATAATAGGATATAGTTTCACTAATATCTGGATTAAAATTTGTTCCTGTAAAAATTAAATTTCCATCAACTTGACTATCATACCAATAAATATTTTCTGTATTTGATTCAGCTTCTAAACCATTATACTCGTTTAAACATCCATTAAACGCATTAATTATACTAATACTAGGTGCAAACAAATTAGTGTTTGAAGATAAATTTAAAATTGGGTCACCAGGCATATCACCAAATTCTACTATATAACCTTTTGCTTGATAATCTCCTTGTGTGTTTGTGGTATTTGGTAAGTCATTCCAAGATCCAGGTTCTCCAACATTAGGGGAAGTAACATGCGCATAATCTTCAGTACCACCACTATCATTTGGTTCTTCAGTCCCATTCCAATTACTATACATTCCGTTTACAGCTGATCCACCGGAATTAGTACCTTCACCGTTCCAAAAAGAAATCCCTGTGCCTCCATTTTGTAACCCTTCCGGTCCTGTAACCCATCTCCAATCATCTTCAGTTACTTCATCATTAGCGCCAATCCAACCTACATTATTAGTTTGCACAGCTGCTATTTGATTTTCTTGTTCGCTTGTAATTGTAGCTAAATACCCCTGTAAACCGAAATATGTTTGACTCTCAGCAGCAATTTTAGCCTGTTGCCAAGTTATATTTATTTGATCTATAAAAACATAAAAGTGACCTGTAAATGGCAAAAAATTTGCATCGCCAATAGTAAAAGAGAAAGACTTATCAACGGGTGCTGGATTTGTACTTGAAAATTTAATATCATATACTGCAGCAATTAAATCTGTATAAAGGGCTTCTGCACCTCCAGCTCCTTTTAACTCCATTTTACCTTCAATAGCATCCCAAGTTTCTTGAATTCCAGGGTGGGTCCCTGTTAATTCTAATAAATCTTCTCCTTGAACATAACCCTCAGAGATTTGAATATACAAAGCTTCTATAGAATTATCATCAGGATCTACTATATCGAAAGTAGTTACGATGGCTTGTTCAGATAATGGACAATAAAACTCATTTCCTTCAGAAAATATTTCTGGAGGAAGGTTGTCTTGTGAATAAATAAACTGAGAAACAAAAAAAATAAAAGGAAGAATTTTTTTAAACATACCAGTTTCTTGATTTTTTTTAATGAATTCAAAAATAATAATTAAAACAATGAATTCTCTACTTATAACATATTTTTAATTCAAAAATTATACCATAATTTATTTGCATTGTTATATCATCTTCTATGCAATAATTAATTTTTAAAAACTTCTACCTCAATTTGTTGAAATATAATAATATTAATTGTTGGTCAAATCCATAAGGTTAATTACTTTTGCTTTGCTAATAAATAAATAAATTTTTATGAATTTACACGAATATCAAGGTAAAGAAATGTTAAGTAGTTTTGGAGTACGTATTCAAAGAGGCTTAGTTGCTCAAAACCCTGATGAAGCTGTTGAATGTGCTAAAAAATTAACAGAAACCACAGGTACAACCTGGTTTGTAGTAAAGGCTCAAGTTCATGCAGGTGGTCGTGGAAAAGGTGGTGGTGTTAAGTTAGCAAAGAGTTTAGATGAAGTGAGGTCTATTTCAGATCAAATCATTGGAATGAACCTAGTTACTCCCCAAACTTCAGCAGAAGGGAAAAAAGTTCATCAAGTTTTAATAACTGAAGATGTTTATTACCCTGGGGAATCAGAAACAAGTGAGTTTTATATGTCTGTTCTTTTAAATAGATCTACAGGAAATAATATGATCATGTATTCTACAGAAGGAGGAATGGATATTGAAACAGTTGCTGAAGAAACACCTCATTTAATTCATACAATTGATATAGACCCATCTACTGGTATTTTACCATTTCAAGCTCGTCAAGTTGCATTTAATTTAGGGTTAAGTGGATTAGCATTTAAAGAAATGACAAAATTTGTAGTTTCTCTTTATAATGCATATGACAAATCAGACTCCTCATTATTTGAAATTAATCCAGTATTAAAAACAAGTGATAATAAGATTTTAGCTGTTGATGCTAAAGTTACTATAGATGATAATGCTTTATTCAGACATAAAGATTATGCTGCGCTTAGAGATTTTAGAGAAGAGAACCCCATTGAAGTAGAAGCTAATAAGGCTGGTTTAAATTATGTTGACCTGGACGGAAACGTAGGGTGTATGGTAAACGGAGCAGGTCTTGCTATGGCTACAATGGATTTGATAAAACAATCTGGAGGAGAACCAGCTAATTTTTTAGATGTAGGTGGTACCGCTGATGCTGAAAGAGTAGAAATTGCATTTAGAATTATATTAAGAGACCCTAATGTTAAAGCGATTTTAGTTAATATTTTTGGTGGAATTGTAAGATGCGATAGAGTTGCTCAAGGAATTGTAGATGCATACAATAACATGAAAGATTCAATACATATTCCAATTATAGTAAGGCTTCAAGGAACAAATGCTGATTTAGCTAAAAAAATAATAGATTCGTCAGGTTTAGATGTTCAAAGTGCTATTGAGTTTGAGGAAGCTGCACAGAAAGTAAAAAAAGTTTTAGCTAGCTAAATTTTTTTGACTTTACTACTTGTAATTCTTTTATTTGATCTCTGTAGTTTGCTGCTTCCAAAAAGTCTAGATTTTTAGCAGACTCTTCCATGAGCTTTCTTATTTCCCTAATTTTTTTATCGACCTCTTTTTTGTTTACGAAATGTTTATTTTTATTATTTGATCTAATTAATTCAGCTGCCTCTGCTTCTTTATTTTTTGTTAGGGCATTTTTAAGCGATTTTTTTATTGCGGTAGGAGTTATGTTATGCTTTTTATTGTAATCCATTTGTTTTTTTCTACGGTAGGTTGTTTCATCAATTGTTTTTTGCATGCTTTTTGTAATTCTATCCGCATACAATATAGCTCTACCATTTAAATGTCTGGCTGCTCTACCCACAGTTTGAGTTAAGGCTCTTGCTGATCTTAAAAACCCTTCTTTATCTGCATCTATAATAGCGACTAAGGAAACTTCTGGCAAATCAAGCCCTTCTCTTAATAAATTCACCCCAACAAGTACATCAAAAATCCCTTCTCTTAAATCTTGCATTATTTCTACCCTCTCTAAAGTATCTACATCGCTGTGAATGTATCTTGTCCTGATATCAATTTTCATCAAATATTTGGTAAGCTCCTCTGCCATCCTTTTAGTAAGTGTGGTTACTAATATTCTTTCATCTTTTGTTACCCTTATTTGAATTTCATTAATTAAATCATCAATTTGGTTTTTACTAGGCTTTACTTCAATTATTGGATCTAATAAACCAGTTGGTCTTATGACTTGTTCTGTGTATAAACCTTCTGTTTTTTCTAATTCATAATCTGCAGGAGTAGCGCTCAGATAGATTACATTTTTTTGTAAACTTTCAAATTCTTCAAATTTTAATGGCCTATTGTCCATTGCTGCAGGAAGTCTGAAGCCATAATCAACTAGATTTTCTTTTCTACTTCTATCTCCGCCATACATAGCATGAACTTGAGATACAGTCACATGACTTTCATCTACAACCATTAAATAATCATCTGGAAAATAGTCTAATAAACAAAATGGTCTAGTGCCAGGGTTTCTACCATCAAGATATCTTGAATAATTTTCAATTCCAGAACAGTAGCCTAATTCTCTAATCATTTCTAAATCAAACTCAGTTCTTTCTTTTAACCTCTTAGCTTCTAAGTGCTTGCCTATTTCTTTGAAGTAATCATGTTGTAAAACTAAATCATCTTGAATATCTTTAATTGCATTTTGTAAAATATCTGGAGATGTTACAAATATGTTAGCAGGGAATATATTTAATTTCTCAAAATTTTCAATCTTATTGTTACTTACAGGGTCAAATGATTCTATTTCTTCAATCTCATCACCAAAAAAATGTATTCTAAATGCTTCATCAGCATAGCCTGGAAATACATCAACAGTGTCTCCCCTTATTCTAAAATTACCTCTGTTGAAATCTGCTTCAGTTCTTGAATATAAACTTTGGACTAATCTATTTAATAATTTAGTTCTTGATATTTTTTGATCTACATTTATCTCAATAATATTTTTTTGAAACTCAACGGGATTACCAATTCCATATAAACATGAAACTGATGCTATAACAATAATGTCACGTCTACCGGATAGTAATGAAGATGTTGTACTTAACCTAAGTTTTTCTATTTCTTCATTAATTGAAAGATCTTTTTCTATATAAGTACCACTAACTGGCATATATGCTTCAGGTTGATAGTAGTCATAATAAGAAACAAAATATTCTACTGCATTTTCAGGAAAAAATAATTTAAATTCTGAATATAATTGAGCTGCTAGTGTTTTGTTATGTGCTAAAATTAATGTTGGTCTTTGAACATTTTCAATTACGTTAGCGATAGTAAAAGTTTTACCTGATCCAGTAACTCCTAGTAGTGTTTGATATCTTTGGTTAGATTCAATTCCGTTAGTTAACTCTTTAATAGCATTGGGTTGATCTCCAGTAGGTTTAAAGTCAGAATGTATCTTAAACTCCATTTAAGTTAATTAGTTAGAATTAATTATAAAAATCCTCATAATCATCATAATCATCTACTTCATCTTCAGATTCTTCATCTTCAAAAATATTTTCAGATTTAAAGTTCTTTTCAGGCACTTTAGTAGGTATTTGACCATTTGAATAAATTAAATTAGGATAATTGACTCCACTTGTCATCCCTACAATTTCCACTAATTCAATTAAAAATGTCCATAAATTTAAAAAGTCATAAACATAAATTAATCTAGTATTAGTTTTATCAATAACACTGTCTACTAAAACATCAGTCATTAGCCGATTGCTCTGATCTAACTCACCTAAATCAAATAATGAAATTTCCTCTCCTTGATTCCACTCTTGATCAGTTAAATAGAAGGAAGCCATTTCATTACCTTCAAACCCAAAAGATTGTGTTATTGTATTATGAAAATCTTCTAAGTTACAGTTCTTATCTAATTCAATATCTCTAAAAATATCGTCTTCTGTGTCATTATCTAATATTACTCTTAGCCTGTAAATCATTATGGTTCTATTTTGTTAATTGACTTACTTCTAAGCCAGTATTCTAGTAAAATATAAAATTGTAATCCAAAAATTATAGTTGCTATTACTAAGTGAATCGGTTGACTTAACACAGGGAAATCAAAATAATACATTAAGATTCCTGTTAAAATTTCTACTCCTATTAAAAGAATTATATAATTGACTTTATTAAATCCTAATCTTAGTTTTTTATTAAGGTAAAGTAAATAAAAATTCACGATCAACACTATAATTGAAAAACTTCTATGTATATAAAATTTTATTGGTACATCCGTTAGCCAATTTGCCTTGTCATAGCCAATTAATTTAACTTTTTCATCGACAAACTCTCTAACTTGAGTCCCTAGAACTACCTGGATTAAGGTTAGTGTAATCGAAAATATTATAAGATTTTTAAATAATTTGTTATTAACGGATTTACTCTTTTTTGTGTGTATTATCAAACTCAATATTAGACCAACAATTACTAGGGCCATTAGCATATGAATAGTTATTTTATAAGGAGCTAAGTTTGAATCTACAACAGTTTTCCCTAACCATGCCTGGAAGCCCATACCTAAAACTGTTAATATGGATATTAGAGTGAGATGTTTGTAATCTCTCCAGTAGTAAACGCTTATTAGAGTAAACAGTAAGATAGGTATTCCAGCAAGCGCTCCTATTAATCTATTAATATATTCAACCCATGTATGTAGTGGGTCGTAAACAACATAATCGTGTTTTTCAAATAAACTCCAATTATTTAAATCTATTGCTTCATTAGATTTAAAATCATTTGTAGCACTATATAGTTTTTCTGAATTTAAAATTATCATTTCGCCTTTATTGTAGTCATGAAATGATGTAAAGATCAGTTCACTTTTTTCAGTTGGAGGAATCAAATAGCCAAAACATTTTGGCCAGTCAGGACATCCCATTCCAGAACCTGTCATTCTAACTATTGCACCAGCTATGATTACAAGATAGATTAAAACCAATGAGATTTTAACAAGTAGATTGAATTGGTTATTCATTATTTAATCCTAGTTTTTTTGCTTCACTTATCATAAGATTGTATGCGGCATTATATTCATTGGGAATATCACCTTCTAAAATTGCTTCTTTTATGATCTCTTTTAATGTTCCAATAACTTTAGATGGCTTTAGGTTAAATTTCTTCATTATTTCTTCACCAGAAATTGGTGGTTGAAAATTTCTAATGCTATCTTTTTCTTCAACTTCAATAATTTTGTTTCTTACTATTTTGAAGTTATTGTGATATTTATTGAATTTATTGTCGTTTTTGGTGGTAATATCTGCTTCACACAATGTCATTAGGTCATCCACATATTCACCAGCATCAAATACTAATCTTCTAACGGCTGAATCTGTAACGATATCTTGAGCTAGAACAATTGGTCTAGAACTCATTAAAACTAGCTTTTGAACATATTTCATTTTATCATTAAGCGGTAGTTTTATTCTCTTAAATAAATGATATACCATTTTTGATCCTTCAAATTCATGACCATGAAAAGTCCATCCAACTTTTTTACTAAACCTTTTTGTTGGTGCTTTTCCAATATCGTGAAGTAGTGCTGCCCATCGAAGCCATAGATTGTCAGTATGCTTACAGATATTATCTAAAACTTCAAGAGTGTGGTAAAAATTATCTTTATGTGTCTGTCCTTCAATTTCATCAATACCTTTTAGTGATGTTATTTCAGGTAATATATATTTTAGTAATCCACATTTTTCTAGTAAAATGAATCCTGTAGATGGTTTATTGGTAAGCATTATTTTATTTAATTCTACAACTATCCTCTCTTTTGTTATTATTTCAATCCTTGAGGATAAACTAGCGATAGACTTTAAGGAGTCTTTGTTAATTTTAAAATCAAGATTAGTAGCAAACCGAATAGCTCTTAACATTCTTAGAGGGTCATCATTATATGTTATTTCTGGATCTAATGGTGTTTTTATTATTTTACTTTGAATATCACTTAAACCATTAAATGGGTCTACTAAAGCTCCATAATTAGATTTATTTAAGCTGAATGCCATAGAGTTAATGGTGAAATCTCTTCTATTTTGATCATCTTCTAATGTCCCAATACTTACTTTAGGGTTCCTACTTTCAAAATTATAGGATTCTTTTCTTGCTCCAACAAACTCAATTTCCATGTCATTGTACTTAAACATAGCTGTTCCGTAGGTTTTAAAAATGGTAACCTTAGGGGTGTTCTTTAATTTTTTAGATACATAATTTGCAAAATCTATACCATTACCAACTACAACTATATCAATATCTTTAGGAGTTGTTTTTTTTATTATATAATCTCTGACAAAACCTCCTATTACATAACATTCTAAACCTAATTCATCAGCACAATTACCGATGTGATTAAATATGTTATTTTCTAGAGCTTTTTTGTAAATCATTTTTTAATTTATTACCTAATTTTTGAAATTGTTCCGTCTAAATTAATTTTAATAATTGACGATGCTGAATTACATGAATTAGTGCTTGGCAAATTTACGACATAGTCCACTTCTTTTAAAATCTTGGTATTGATTTCTTTTAGATTATATGCTGTTATTTGACCACTTAAATTTGCAGAAGTTGATACAATAGGTTTTTTAAGTTTTTCTATTAGTTTTTTACAAAATTCATTATCAACTACTCTGAAGCCAATACTATCATTTTCTCCTAATAACTGTTTGGGTATATTAATTGAATGGTTATAAATAATAGTTGTTGGTGTTAATGCTTCATATAATAATTTTGTTGACTGATCTGGTACTGATATTAGGTATTTTTTTAACATTGAAGACCCACTTATGAGGCAAAGCATGGGGTTTGATGAATTTCTTTGCTTTATTTTGTACAGTTTTTTTATTGCTTCTTCATTAGTAGCATCACAACCAATTCCCCATACTGTATCAGTAGGGTAGACTATAACACCTCCGTTTTGTAAAATTTTACAGGCATTTTCAACCTCTTTTATAATAATATTACTCATTAATAAATATATTTACATCAAATATAAAAATAACCTTTTGATAAAAGTTAAATTAATAAATACTGATTATAAAATTTATTCAGATGCTATTGAAAATTCTATCAATAATTTCTCTAAATCTGGCGCTATAATCAAGGATTCTAGAAATGTAATCAAATCATATGAATTAGATAAAGTTACTTTTAACATCAAGTCATTTAAGGTTCCTAATATTTTTAATGCATTTATTTATAGTAACATTAGATCCAGTAAAGCTGAGAGGTCATATAAATTTGCTCAAAAATTATTAAAACTTGGGATTAATACTCCTGATCCAGTAGCATATTTTGAATTTAAAAATAGTTTCTTTCTAAAAAGCAGCTATTATGTGTCTGAGCAGTTGGATTATGATTTTACGATTAGAGAAGTTATCAAAGATTGTAATTTTAAAAATAGAACACAGCTTTTAAAGATGTTTTCTAGATTTACATACAAATTACATGAAAATAATATTAATTATTTGGATCACTCTCCAGGGAATACTTTAATTAAAGTTATTGGGGAAGAATATGAATTTTATCTAATAGATCTAAATAGGATGCAATTTAAAGAAATGAGTTTTGAAGATAGAATGCAAAATTTTAATAGACTCACTAATGATTCTACTATAATTGAAATTTTCAGTAGAGAATATGCGATTTTATTTAATCAAGATTTTGATTTGGTATTTAATATGATGCAAAGTTATTCACAGAAGTTTATTTCCAGCAGAGAAAAAACAAAAAAAATCAAGAGGTTTTTTAAAATCCAAAAATCTTGAAGATTTTTAACTTTCTAAATAAAGATAATTTTCTTTGGTTGGGCACTCCGTATTGTGATATATAGTTTTTCACTGCTTCTATCATTCTTAAGGATGACTTACCGTCATTATATGGATGATAACTCTTAATTAATTCTTCTCTCTTATCAGAGTGTTTTCCGTTTTTTAAATTATCATCTAATAGATATTTTAATCCTGTATATGTTTTAGAGTCTTGCCAGTATTTTATTTTTGCTATATTATTAAATGTAATTACAGGTTTGTTTAATAGGCTAAATTCATAAATAACAGATGATGTATCACTGATTAATAAATCAGAAATTTTCAATAAATCAGTAATATCGTTATCATTAAAAATTATAATATTTTCATTTCCTTTTGCTATATTTTCATACTCATCTTTTAAAACTTTATTCATTAATGGATGAAACTTTATTATTAATAAATATTTTGAACTGCTAGCAATGGATATTAGCTCCTGCTTTAAATAGGGTGCTGATGTTAGCTTTGGTGAAAATGTAGGAGCATATAAAATTATCTTTTCTTTCTTATATTCTTTTAAGAGATTTTCTTTTTTACTTTCCAGCTCTGAATCTCCTATAAACAGGTTGTCTATTCTAGACCAACCTGTTTCTGTTACTTGAAAATTTTTATTCTCTCTTTTTTTTTTTAAAAAAGTTTGTGTAAAATAAGGACCTTGAGTTAAGTATAAATCAAAATAATTTCTTATTCTAAAATGTCCTTTTTTCTCTCCAGCAAAACCATGAAAAACTTGAGTTTTAACTCCCTTTAAGTAGTGTGGAACTGCATTTCCGCATACAAAAATAGCATCGCTATTATAATTTTTTAATACTTTTATAGAACTGCAGTATGGTTCAGATTTATAAGGAAAATCATTTAATATTTTATCATCTACATACCAAATGAAATCATGATTTAGAGTTTTTAACTCTCTTCTAATGGGTTCTAATATTCCAAATGCATATTTATTTTTACAAAATAATATTGAATTCATTAGATTAAATTATTTGCATTTTTAAGATCTTCTTCAAAATCAATTTCAATACAGTTAAATTCAGATATGTCTATAGGTTTTATTTTAAAACCATCTTCTTCAATAGCTATTTCCAATGCCCTTTCAAAATAGTCATTATCATCACACTCTTCTAGTCTTTTAATAAATATTTCTATATAGTCTGAAGAGATGAAATTTATCCCCACGGCTTCTCCTAGTCCATTTTTTACTGTCTTAGATAATTCATCAATATAATCATCTTTTAAAGTGTATTTAACTTCTTCTTCGGCAACTTTACTGGTGTTAACCGATACAAATGAAATATCTTTATCTGTATATTCTTTTAATTTTAATAAAATATTTTTATCAAAAACTATATCTCCATTCATCCACAATATAGACTGGTCTTTGTTTTTTTTTACAGCTTTTAATAAACTTTTTGCAGTGTTGGTTTGGTCAAAATACTGATTATAGACATAAGTAAAATCAGGAAAACTTTCCATAATTAAATCCTTTTTAAAACCAACAACAAGATTAATTATATTCGTATTATATACCGATGAGATATTTTCAGTCATCATTTGCATAATACTTTTATTGTTTTTTAGTTTTGTCAAAGGCTTTGGCAATGGATTACCTAATCTTGATCCGATTCCAGCAGCTAAAATTATAATTTTCATATAAACATATATTTTCTTTCAAAGTTATAATAATTAATTTGAATGTTATCTTAAGATATGTTTTTTGTAATTTTGTTTAACAAATATATTATGGAAAATAACTATTTACTTTCACTTGTAACAAAATATACAGATATTCAACTAAGTTTTATTGATTCTACTAGTTTTTCGATTCTCTCAAAGGCAAAATTTTCGAATACAATATTTGATTTACTAAATGAACTTTTTGATAAATACGAGAATAATATATCGATTGTTTTTAATGACAAATCTACTATTACTGTTAACTATGACTTACCAAAGAAAAAGTACAATACTTTGTATACTACTGGTTGTTTTGATATTTTTCATTATGGTCACTTGAATATACTTACTAGATCAAAAGTGCTTTGTAATAAATTAATTGTTGGAGTTTCCACAGATGAATTAATACTAAAAGAAAAAGGTCAGTTACCAGTAATACCTTTCGAAGAAAGAGTTAAAATCGTTGAGTCTATCAGACATGTTGACCTTGTAGTTCCTCAAACCAACAAGAATAAGCAAGAAGCTATTGATAAATATAATATTGATGCGATATCAGTTGGTGATGATTGGAAGGGACGTTATCCTAAAACTTCTTGTCCTGTTGAATACTTCTCCTATACCCCAAGTGTAAGTAGTACGATTCTTAAAGATTTGTTTTCGTTAAAGAAACATTAGTTTAATGCCTTGTCATCTGTAAAAGTATTCCATTCTTTTACAGGTTTTTTCCAATCTCCATATCTGTATGTAAGATACTCTTCTGTTAAAAGGGGTATTGAAAATGAATAGTCTTTAAATTTTATAGATTTAAATTTCGTATAAAATTTTAAAGGAACATTTTTGGTGATATTTCCAATCATCCAATAAGAATTGTTTTGTTTTGGGTACTTCACAAATATTTCAAGACAAACCTTACCTTTCAATAAGTTAAAAAATCTTTTATTTCTGATTTTAATTATTCTAATATCACCATTATTGAAAAATTCAGATGGTTTATTAAACTTTCTAACTCTAACACGTAATTTTTTTGATTTTAAATCAACTATTAAATTATCAATTTTATCTAATTCAGAATTATTAATTGATAAGTCTAGGTCATTGTCCCAAGGTAATAATCTAGACTCTCTTTTTATACCTAGTAAAGTTCCGCCTTCTAACCAATATTGAACTGATAAATTATCTAAAGATTTTACAACATCAAGAAGTAGAGACTCCGCTGTCTCTTTGTTCCCATTTGATAAATTTATTTTATATGCCAATTATATATTTTTTAATAAAAATTGATGAAGTTTATCTGTGGAATCTTTAGTGTTGTAATGATGAGTTTTTATTCCTAGAGATTCTGCTGATTTAACAGCTTCTTGGTTATGCTCTATGTAGATCAAATTATTAATACTAAAGTTATTTTTCTTAATAAAAAGTTTAAAATACAATACATCATCTTTATTTGGCTCATGTGAAAGACTAAATACATCATATGGCATTTCTACTATGCCATAATCAATCAGTTCATTATTATTAGCATTAGTTAAGATAATCTTACGATTTTCAAATTTCTCTAATAAGTTGTATAAATCAATATCTAACTTCTTGTTTTTAATAAGAGTATTCCAAGCATCAACTAAAATTATTTTCATAATACTTAACAATTAAACAGCTAAATTATGTTCTCTTAAAACCTGGTTCAAAGAGGTTTTTTTATCCGTACTTTCTTTTCTTTTCCCTATAATAAGTGCACATGGAACATTATAAGTTCCAGCATTAAATTCTTTTGGAATTGAGCCTGGAATAACTACAGACCTCTCAGGAATCTCCCCTTTAATTTCAACTGCAACGTTTTTTGTAACGTCAATAATTTTTGTAGAAGCTGTTAAAACTACATTAGCACCTAACACAGCCTCTTTTCTCACAATTATACCTTCAACAATGATACTTCGTGAGCCTAAAAAAACATTATCCTCTATGATAACTGGCGTTGCCTGTATTGGCTCTAAAACCCCGCCAATACCCACACCACCTGAAATATGAACGTTTTCTCCAATCTGGGCACAACTTCCTACTGTAGCCCAAGTATCAACCATTGTTCCTTTTCCTATATAAGCACCAATATTTACATAGCTAGGCATAAGAACACAACCGCTTGAAATAAAAGATCCATATCTCGAAATTGCACTAGGGACAACTCTTATTCCTTTTTTAGCATAATTTCGTTTTAACGGAATCTTGTCATGAAACTCCAAAGGACCAGCTTCTAAAGTTATCATTTTGTTAATCGGAAAATATAGCAAAACAGCTTTCTTAATCCATTCATTAACAATCCATTTAGATCCTTGTAATTGGGCAACTCTCAGTTCACCTGAGTCAAGCAGTCCAATGGTGTCATTTATAGCTTTAACGACATCTAAATCGGTTAATAAGCTTCTGTCGTTCCAGGCTGATTCTATTTTTTGTTTTAAATCCATTCTTTAAGTTCTGTAAACAAATATAATTCTATTATAGAATCATTTAATAAAGTATTAATAAAAAATACTAATTATTTTTTTTTGAGTTATGCTATATTTGTAAACATTATGCCGAGAATATTATCTATCGATTTTGGATCTAAAAGATGTGGGATTGCCGTTACTGATGAAAGTCAAATAATTGCTTCTGGTCTAAACACTGTTATAACTGAAAATCTAATTGATTTTTTAAAAGATTATTTTAAAAATGAAGAAGTAGAATTAGTGGTGGTTGGTTTACCTAAAAACATGAAAAATGTAGAATCTTTAATTGAGCCTTTAATATTAAAGTACATTAAAATTATTAATGATAATTTCCCATTACTATCAATTGAAAGATTTGATGAAAGGTTTACCTCAAAAATAGCTTTCCAAGCAATGATTGATGGAGGGTTGAAAAAGAAGAAAAGAAAAAATAAAGAGACCATTGATATGGTTAGTGCTACAATTATTTTACAAGATTATTTACATAGCAGAAAAATTTAATTACTGAATCATTGTATAAATAAGTGTTGTATTTTTGCAAAAAAATTTATTTGTTATGTTGTTACCAATTATAGCTTATGGACATCCTATTTTAAAAAGAAAAGCTAAAGTTATACCAAAAGATTACCCTAATTTAAGTGGACTGATTGAAAATATGTTTGAAACAATGTATAACGCAAGTGGAGTAGGTATAGCTGCACCTCAAATAGGTTTATCTATTAGGCTCTTTATAGTTGACACAAGTCCTTTTTCTGAAGATGAAAGTCTTAGTGATGAAGAACAAAACCAATTAAAGTCTTTTAAAAAAATATTTATTAATCCAGAAATAATTGAAGAGTCAGGTGATGATTGGAGTTTTGATGAAGGTTGTTTAAGTATTCCAAATATTAGAGAAAGTGTACTAAGGCAGCCTGAAATAAAAATTCAATATTTTGATGAAAATTTCAATAAACATGTAAAATCATTTAACGGATTATTAGCCAGAGTCATTCAGCACGAGTATGACCATGTCGAAGGAGTTTTGTTTACGGATAAATTATCAAGTTTCAAAAAGCAGTTACTTAAAAAAAAATTACTCAAGATTTCTTTAGGTAAATTAAGTTTTGATTATGAAATGGAATTTTATAAAAGTCCTAAAAAGAGATAAGTGCTAAAAAATTACACCAAAGAATTTAATTATAACTTAAAATTGTCATTACCAGTTATGCTGGGGATGCTTGGTCACACATTAGTGAGTCTTGTAGATAATATTATGGTTGGTAAATTAGATCCTACTAATCTTGCTGCTGTTTCACTTGGGAACAGTTTTGTGTTTATTGGTATGGCAATTGGAATAGGCTTTTCATCTGCAATTACTCCTTTGGTTGCGGAAGCTGACTCCGAGAATGATAAAGATAAATTGCAATCTACCTTTGTCCATGGAATAGTTTTGTGTACTGCACTGAGTTTAGTCTTATTTTTATCAATTTTTCTTTTTAAAGATATAATGTTACTAATGAATCAGCCTAAAGAAGTTGTAACACTTGCGTTACCTTATCTAGAGCTAGTCGTCATATCTTTAATTCCACTTTTGATATTCCAAGCATTTAAGCAATTTTTTGATGGACTCTCACTCACTATTTATCCTATGTATGCTGCAATTCTAGCTAATGTGATTAATGTCATAATTAATTATGTCTTGATTTTTGGAAAATTTGGTTTTCCTCAAATGGGTATTATTGGTGCAGCTATTGGTACATTGATTTCTAGAGTAGTAATGTTGTTGTTTCTTATACTTATAATCAAATATAATAAGAGGATTAGAGAGAGATTAAGTAATCTTCGAGCTGTAAAATTTAATAAGCTTATGTTTAAAAAGATTTTGAATATAGGTATACCAAGTTCTATGCAAATGGTATTCGAGGTTGTTTTCTTTACAACAGCTATTTGGTTAAGTGGTTTACTTGGTGAAAATTCCCAATCAGCAAATCAAATAGCTCTAAACTTATCTTCGATGACATTCATGATTGCCAGTGGACTAAGTGTTTCCGCAATGGTAAGAGTTGGTAACCAAAAGGGATTAAGAAACTACGTTGATTTAAGGAGGATTTCTTTTTCTATTCTTTTGCTAGGCTTACTCTTGGCTCTATTTTTCGCACTCTGCTTTATATTTTTAAATGATTTACTGCCATACATTTATGTAGATTTAAATAACCCATTAAATTATGAAGATAATTTAGAGGTGATACGAATTACTTCTAAATTACTCATTATTGCAGCTATATATCAAATATCTGATACTATTCAAGTTATTATTTTAGCAGCCTTAAGGGGTATGCAAGATGTTAAGATACCTACCTTAATAACTTTTATTTCCTACTGGCTAGTAGGTTTTCCGGTTAGTTATTTTTTGGGTTCAGAACAAATGCTCGGTAGCGAAGGAATTTGGATTGGACTATTAACAGGGTTAACAACTGCAGCTGTTTTATTGTATATTAGGTTTGATATTTTAACTAAAAAATTAATTTTAAATAATTAAGACATGGATTTACCTAAGTTTATTCTGGGAGATAACACAGATTTTCCAGATTCAATTTTCATCATTCATACTGACTATCCGAGGTTTATTCTGAATCTTGAAAATGACTCGATTAAATGGTTTGAAAATTTTAGCGAATCAGATGAGGAAGAACTTTTAACACAAACTAAAGATCTTATTGAAGAGGCTTCCGAGTTTTATGATAGGGAAGTTAGTAGATATGAGTAATTATGTTAGAAAATTTTTTGAAATTTGATAGAGATTTATTAATATATCTAAACAATCTTGGTTCTGATAATTGGGACCCCGTATGGTTACTTTTAACAGATAAATTAGCTTATTTACCTTTTTTTGTAATAATTATTTATTTTCTTTTTAAGAATTTCTCTACGAAAGAACTATTATTCATTTTACTCTCAATAGCACTTCTAATATTATTTACTGATCAATTCACTAACTTTATTAAAGACTCCTTTCAAAGACTCAGACCTTGTCGTGATGATTCCCTTAATTTTTTACTAAGATCTATTGATGTCCGATGTGGTAAGTTTGGATTCTTTTCTGCACATGCTGCTAACTCGATGGCTTTATCTGTTTTTTTATATAAGTTATTTTATGACTTTAATTTTAAAATTTTAAATTACTTTCTTATATGTTGGGTATTATTATTTTCTTACAGTAGAATTTATTTAGGAGTACATTTCCCTTTAGATGTAATATTTGGTCTATTCTTTGGATTGGTATTTGGATACTGTGCTTATAAATTATTAAATAAATTTATTTTATTCAGGACTAAATAAATGGTAATAAGTAATAAGTCTTTTTTTATTATTTAAATTATTTAAATCATACTTTGTTACCAGTTTGATTTTATAGCTCACATCATTTAAAACTGTATCTTTTATCAATAGTGGCTTGTTAGTTAGTAGTCCAAATTTTAATTTATTTTTTGTTATTTCCTTTATTTTTTTATTATCTATATCCTCTATTTTCTTGCCAAAATCCCATATAATTTCTGGAGAGAGATTGTAGTTTGTGAATATTTGTGTTTTAGAGTTATTCAATTCATTAACTGATCTATATAATTTATTTTTATTCTCCATTAGAGTTGGGGAGTTTGAAATTGAAAAAATCAATATCAGCAATGAGACTGTATTAATATTTATAAATTTTAAATCATTTAAATTAAGTAATCTAACCATTATGAAAAGACTCAAAATAACAAGTATTACATCTAATGCATTAATATTTAAATTTAATACAAAACCTTTTATAAATATAAATGAAAACCCAATAATTATGATCAGTAAATAATGAAATAGTAGTACTTTTCCAGAACTTTTTTTCTTTTCATAACACTCTTTAATGTACCTGAAAATAAATCCAATATTTAGTGCTAAAGGAATTAGTATTGGCATTAAATATCTGGGTTTTTTTTCTGGAACTATAGATAAAAGGATAACTCCTATTATAGTCCATAAAAATGTTAGTTTATATTTTTTATACTCTTTAATTTTATTTTTATAATATGGATAAAATAGGCTTAAGACTGCGAAAATAGCCCAGACACCCGATTGAATAAAGAAACTCCAGTAATAATAAAACGGTCTAATATTATAGCTTGACCAGTTTGATGTCTCTTTTTTTGTTGTATTAATTAAGTTTGTTGGATCTTCGATTAATAAAAATAGATACCATGCTGCTCCAATAACTAAACCTGTAATTAGAATTGGTGTAATTTTCTTAATTTTTTTTACTACATAACTAGGGTATGTAATGAAATATGAAATTAAAAAAGGTATTAATAGTGCGTATATAGAAATCGGGCCTTTAGATAAGAATGAACATCCAATGAAAATACTTGCTAAAAAAGCAGTTTTCAATTTAAATACTCCTGAATTCAATGATCTAAATAAATAGTATATAGCAATAAACATAAATGTATGACTATAAATGTCCCACGGTGCCTCAATTACTATTGCTATTATGTAGAATGAGGTTACAGTTATTATAGCATTAATAAAACTATCTCTTTTGTTATTTAACAACTCTAAACTAAAGTAGTAGGATGTAATTCCTGTAATTGCTAAGACTAAAAAACCTGGAAGCCTGTAAAAGTACAGACTTTTAAATCCAAAAATAAATGAAGATAGCGCTGCAATCCATGTAGGTAGTGGAGGCTTTTGGTACCTTGGCTCTCCATTAAATGTTGGCATTAGCCAATTGTTTTCTAATATCATTTCTCTTGCTGTAACAAAATTTCTAGCCTCCATTATGGTTATGTCTATGTAACTCAAATTCATTGTAAAAACTAGGCATACTGCAGTTATTAAAAATATAACTATTGAATTTGAATTTATTTTTGAAAATTCCATTTACTTAAATTTAAAATATATGTAAATATTTCTTGCATATAAAAACGAGCCAATTATATGACCAATAAATAGCACAGGATCAGATCTGAATATAGAATAAATTAAAATTAATATAGAACCAGTGATACTTAAAACCCAAAAACCAAGAGGAAGAGTAGATTCTTTTCTTTTTTCTGAGTACAACCACTGATAAATAAACCTTAAGGTGAAAGTTAATTGAGAAATAATACCTAAAGAAAGCAGCCATTTAGGTATGTCAGTTTTTCTTAATAAAACATCTAAATCTATAATATTATTATTGTAATAGTAAATCACAATATATATAGGAAATGTTATAAATATGAATCTTAAAAAAACATTCAATTTATTCCATTCACCTTGTAATTGAAGATTTCTTATATAAATAAAATAAGTTAGGGACTGACCTAGCATTATTGCAAAATCATTTCTTAAATAACCATATATAAACAATAATAATGAGCCTAAGAGACTCAGAACCCAAAAAATTGTAGGAGTTATTATCTTATTCTTTTTTTCAGAATAAAACCATTGAATTATCAACCTTGATGAAAATAAAATTTGAGCAATAAACCCAATAGAGTATATTATTATACTACTCATTCTCTTTAATTTGATAATTTATATATTTTTTTTTCATCCATAAGTAAGCAAAGCAGTCAATTAATGGACCTGTTAGCCTATTAAAGAAACCAAACTTAGCTTTTCCAGCTATTCTAGGATAATGTCTTACGGAGACTTGAGTTACTCTACCTTTTTGAAGTAAAATCATTGCAGGTAAAAATCTATGAATTCCTTTAAACATTGGTATTTTTTTAGCAAAATCTGATCTAATAATTTTTAATGGACACCCGGTGTCATCCATTTTATCGTTAGTAAATACCTTCCTAATAGTATTAGCAATTAATGAGGATATATTTTTAATTATGGAGTCTTTTCTAGATGTTCTAACCCCTGTTACTAAATCATTATTGTCTATTTCTTTAAGTAGTAAATTAAAGTCCTCGGGATTAGTCTGAAGATCTGCATCAATATATCCTACTAAGCTAGTCTTTGCATTATCGAACCCTGCCTTTATGGAAGCGCTTAACCCATAATTTTCTTTAAAGCTAATTAACTTAAATCTATCATTTACTTTACAAATTTTTTTAATTAGCTCTTCACTATTGTCACTTGACCCATCATTAATAAATAATACCTGTGTATCTACAAGTGATATTTTTAAAAAGGCATTTAACTCCTTATTTAGTCTATCTATGTTTTCTTCCTCATTATACAGCGGTACTATAATTGTTAAGTTATCTTTCATACTACTTTACCTGTATTAATAATTATTTCTGATGCAGCTAAAACTGTTGTTTGATTATTTTCTAATAATTTGACTTGATTCTTTAATTCAATCCTGATTTTTTCATTACTAAAAAATGTTGTTTGAACTCTATGATTAAGAGTTTGCATTAGCCAATGTTTTTTTTGATTTTTTCTGTTTGATGAAAAATACCCATTGGTTTTCGTTAATTTCAAATAATCATCAATTTCTCCCCATATTTCTTTAACTCCACTAGAATTAATTGAGCTACATGTAGAGACCTTAGGTTTCCATTTCGAAGATTTTAGAGGGTATAAGTTTAGTGCCATTTGAAATTCAGATTTAGCAATTTCTGTAGCTCTAATATTATCTCCATCTGCTTTGTTAATTATAATTGAATCCGCCATTTCAATTATACCTCTTTTAATTCCCTGAAGTTCATCTCCAGCACCAGCTAATTTTAGCAGTAAAAAATAATCAACCATTTCATACACACTTATTTCGCTCTGCCCAACCCCAACTGTTTCAATTAATATAATTTCATAACCTGCCGCTTCACATAATATTATCGACTCTCTTGTCTTATTTGATACACCACCTAAATGATTTCCAGCTGGGCTAGGTCGAATAAATACATTTTTATCTTTAACTAAATTTTGCATTCTAGTTTTATCACCTAAAATACTTCCTTTAGAAACGCTGCTTGAAGGGTCTACAGCCAGAACTGCTATCTTTTTGTCTAGAGTGGATAAGTAAGTCCCTAAAGACTCTATAAAGGTGCTTTTACCAACACCAGGGACTCCAGTTATTCCAATTCTTATTGATGTAGCCTTTTTTAACAAGCATTCTTTTAAAATTTTGTTAGCGATTTCTCTATCGATATTGTTTTTACTCTCTACAAGAGTTATAGCTCTACTTAGTGAGACAACATCTCCAGCTAAGATTTTATTTATTAAATCTGTGTGAGATAATTTCTTAGAATGGGTAAGGTATGCCAATGTATTTTTTTAAAATTGTTAATAATTTAACTAATTTTTATTAAAAATGACCCATTCTCCTTTAAGAATTAATGGTTCGGCTTGTTTATATTTTAACTCTTTACTATCTCCAGTTTTTACATTTTTTATAAAAACCTTATCATTCCTCCCGATTTTAGGTTGATCTCTAATGATTGTTTCAATCACCTCTTGGCTTTTAGATTGATTATTTCCAGCTGTTCTATTCCTAGCACTTAATTCATCCATGTTAGGAATCTCCTCTTTTGAAGTATTTACATTAGCTGTCTTTCTAGATTTAGCTTCTTTTATAAGGTTAGTGTTCTCACGTGGAATTTCACCTTTAAATAAAAATGACAATATATCTTTATTTACTTGATCAATCATGTTCTTGAATAATTCAAACGATTCAAATTTGTAAATTAAGAGAGGATCCTTTTGTTCGTGAACAGCTAATTGAACAGATTGCTTCAGCTCATCCATTTTTCTTAAATGAGTTTTCCAAGAATCATCTATAATAGCTAGAGATATATTTTTTTCAAAATCCTTTACTAATTGTTCTCCTTTTGAATTATATGCTTTCTCTAAGTCTGTAATTACCTGTAGTGTTTTTATGCCATCAGTAAATGGAACTACAATTCTTTTAAATTTGTCCTTTTGTGTTTCATATACATTCTTGATGACAGGGAAAGCTGAAATTGCATTTTCTTGAATTTTAGCTAAATAATGCTTTAGTGCTATGTTATATATTTTATCTGTAATTTCTTCAGATGATAATGTGTTAAATTCCTCATTATCAATATTTGTAGTTAATGAAAAGTATCTAATTAATTCGTATTCAAAATTCTTAAAGTCACTTGCAGATTTATTATTTTCAACTATGATTTCAGTTGTGTCATAAATCATGTTAGCAATGTCAACCTTCAGTCTATCTCCAAACAAAGCATTATATCTCCTTTTATAAATGACTTCTCTTTGTGCACTCATTACATCATCATACTCTAGTAGCCTTTTTCTTATTCCAAAATTATTTTCTTCTACTTTTTTCTGTGCTCTTTCAATCGACTTAGTAATCATAGAATGCTGGATTACCTCACCTTCATCTAAGCCCATTCTGTCCATCATTTTAGCAATTCTTTCACTTCCGAATAACCTCATTAGATTATCTTCTAAAGAAACATAAAATTGAGAACTACCTGGATCACCTTGTCTTCCAGCTCGCCCTCTAAGCTGTCTATCAACTCTTCTAGAATCGTGACGTTCTGTACCTATTATTGCTAAACCTCCAGAATTTTTAACTTCTTCTGATAATTTAATATCTGTACCTCTTCCTGCCATATTTGTTGCTATTGTAACCTGTCCAGGATTACCAGCTTGAGATACAATGTCAGCTTCTTTTTTGTGTAGTTTTGCATTTAGAATATTATGAGGCACTTTTCTTATACCCAACATTTTACCTAAAACCTCACTTATTTCAACTGAAGTAGTACCAATTAATATAGGTCTGCCATCATTTGATAATCTTGTAACCTCATCAATTACAGCATTATATTTTTCTCTTTTTGTTTTGTAAATCAAATCCTCTCTATCGTCCCTAACTATAGGTCTATTAGTAGGAATTTCAACTACATCTAATTTATAGATCTCCCACAACTCTCCAGCTTCAGTCACAGCAGTTCCCGTCATTCCAGAAAGTTTTTTATACATCCTAAAATAATTTTGTAATGTAATTGTTGCAAAGGTTTGAGTAGCAGCTTCAATTTTTACATTTTCTTTTGCTTCAATTGCTTGATGTAAACCATCGCTATACCTCCTGCCATCCATTATTCTACCTGTCTGCTCATCAACAATCATTACTTTATTGTCCATGACAACATATTGAGTGTCTTTTTCAAATAAAGCATATGCTTTCAAGAGCTGACTAAGAGTGTGAATTCTTTCAGATTTAATTCCAAAATCACGATATAAATCCTCTTTTAAGCTTGCTTCTTTTTTAGATTCTAAATTTTGGGATTCTATTTTAGATATTTCTATACCTATTTCTGGCATTACAAAGAAATCAGGATTGTCTTTTCCAGATAAAAAATCAATTCCTTTATCAGTTAATTCAATTTGATTATTCTTCTCGTCAATAACATAATAGAGCTCTTTATCTATTTTAGGCATCTCCCTATTGTTATCCTGCATGTAAAAATTTTCTGTCTTTTGGAGCATTTGCCTTATTCCACCTTCACTCAAAAACTTTATAAGTGCTTTATTTTTTGGTATACCTCTATAAACTCTTAATAAATTGAAAGAACCTTCTTCTTCGTCTCCGTTCAAAATTATTTTTTTTGCTTCAGACAATAAACTGGTCAGGTATTTTCTTTGCACCGAAACGATACTTTCAATTTTTGGTTTTAACTCATTGAATTCATGAATATCACCTTTTGGAGTAGCTCCAGAAATTATTAATGGAGTTCTAGCATCATCTACTAATACAGAATCTACTTCATCTACAATAGCATAGTTGTGTGGTCTTTGTACTAAATCATCTGGTGAATTAGCCATGTTATCTCTTAGGTAATCAAAACCAAATTCATTGTTAGTCCCAAACGTAATATCTGCTTTATATGCTTTTTTTCTTTCCTCAGAGTTTGGTTTGTGGTAATCAATACAATCAACACTAAGTCCATGAAATTCATAAATAGGTGCCATCCATGCACTATCTCTTTTTGCTAGATAATCATTTACAGTAACTAGATGTACTCCTTTACCAGATAAAGCATTTAAATATACAGGCAGAGTTGCTACTAAAGTTTTTCCTTCTCCTGTTTGCATTTCAGCAATTTTACCTTGGTGCATTGCAACACCACCAATAAGTTGGACATCATAATGAATCATATCCCATGTTACTGGCTTTCCAGCTGCATCCCATGAGTTATTCCATATAGCATATTCTCCTTCTAAATTAACATATTCTTTGTTACCTGAAATTTCTCTGTCAAAATTGTTAGCCTGTACTTTTATTTGCAGATTTTTTTTAAATCTCTTTGCAGTTTCTTTAATTACCGCATATGCTTCAGGTAAAATTTTATCTAAAGTCTCTTCTGTAGCTAAATATATTTCATCTTTTAACTTGTCTATATTGTTGTATATCTCTTCTTTTTTATCAAAGTCGTCTGTAGATTCAACTTCTGACTCTAAGCTTTTTATTTGATCATTAAGATTCTTAATAGAGTCTTCAATTGTAGATTTAAAATAAAGGGTCTTAGCTCTTAGCTCATCATTCGAAAGCTGTGAAATATTTTTTTCAAATGATATTATCCTTTTAACGATAGGAGAAATCATTTTAACGTCTTGTTTAGATTTATCTCCTACAAATATTTTAAGAATGGAATTTAAAATACTCATTAATTTTTTTTTAAAATAGAAAATCAAAGATACGATTTGTTGCTTTTCTATTGAAGTAAATTATGAAAAAAAAAGTCTCTAATGAGATTTTTTTTTTCATAATTTACTAATACTCATCTTCGTTCCAAAGATAATCATCATCAGTAGGATAGTCAGGCCAAATTTCTTGAATTTGTTCATATAGATCTCCTTCATCTTCAATAGATTGTAAGTTTTCAACTACTTCTAATGGAGATCCTGTTCTAATAGAATAATCTATTAATTCGTCTTTGGTTGCTGGCCAAGGTGCATCACTTAAAAATGATGCTAATTCTAGTGTCCAATACATAGTAAATAAGGTTTTATAATTTGCAAAAATAAATTTTTAATGGAATTTCACAAGTTATTTGAATGTTATTTCACAATTACTTATTAATCCACTTGATTTCCTGTGTATTTGTGTCTTGTGTGATTTTCCTGGATAGAATAAATAAATAATCAGATAGTCTATTTAGATATATTAAAATGTTTTCGTTTAGTTCCTTCTCTTTACTGAATTTGATACAATTTCTTTCAGCTCGTCTACAAACACATCTTGAAATATGGCAAGTAGAAACAGTGACATGTCCACCAGGAATTATAAAGTTTGTCATTACTGGAAGGTTTAAACTAATTCTATCTATTTCTTTTTCAATAGTAGAATTTTTTTCTTTAGAGAAGTTGATATGTTCTTTTTGGTTATTTGAATAATCTATAGCAAGTAAAGATCCAATAATAAACAAATTTTCTTGTATGCCTAAAATAAATTTTTTATCACTTTCTAACAGGCAGTAATCTCTTAGCAAACCTAAATTAGAGTTTAACTCATCAATTGTACCATATGCTTCAATTTGAATTTCATCCTTAGCTACTCTTTTCCCACCTATTAATGAAGTCTTTCCTTTATCTCCGCTTTTTGTATAAATTTTCATAAGCTACTTGTTATTCGATTTAAATATACAAATATTATAACCTAATTATATAATCTTGTTTTTGTAGTTTATTAACTTTTAAAATTAGTATTCCAAAATAATAAAAATCTATACTTACTTGGATTTCTTTTCTTTTGATTAACTGTTTCCAACTTGAATATTCATTTTTGAATTTTATATTTTTAATTATTAAAATCGTGTTTTCTTTATTTCTGCAATATTCTTTTAAAATTTTAGATAATTTATTTGATAATATATTTTCAATAGTGTTTATTGAAAATTGTTTTTTGTAATTTTTAGTAAGGCTCAAATTCAAGAAATGAATATTTTTTTTTAATATTTTTTTTTCCTCTTTATAAATACACTCTGTCAACAATTTGTAAACAACAGGTGAATGAACAGAGTATTGATTTGAAGAATTGTAAAGATGACTAATAAACCTTAAAGCTTTATAGATCATCAGGCTTTTGAGTAATGCTTAATTAATTGTATATATCTGTAAGCAAGGAAGATAAATAGAGGGTACAATACTATATTAAAAATCTGAACTTCTGTTATAGAGTGTAAGACAATTAGAACTAATGACAAGAGTAATAGCTTTAGGTATGCAATTTTCCACTTCTTATTAAGTACACTAATTAATAGTAAGAAATTCATTGGATTAGCCCATAGTAAATTATAGTTAAATGCTGCTGTACTGTGGTCTGTAAAAAACCACAAAAATACTAATAAACAACCTATCGTCGAGGTTAGTACATGAATAGACTCTAATGCTAAATGAATTTTTTTATTTTCTTTATATTTGTAACTCAGTAAGAATAAAGCTGTGAATATTAAAATAAAAACAAATAGAGGGGAAGTTAAAGAATTATTTAATCTTGACTTTTTAATTTCCTTGACTTTCTTTATAAATCTAATACTTTTAACAAGTTTAATTTCTTCAACTACTTTATCAATATTTGAATAATTGTAATAAGAATAATTTAAATATTCAAATAGATATTCAGGTAAAAAGGTATTTTTTTCAGGATCTATTCGCTGATCTATATAGGAGCCTAAGCAGATATCAATACCTAATGAACCCCATGAATTTTTGTTTATGTTTTCATAAATCAAACTTCGATATGAGTTCTTGTCTTTGTTTGTAAGATCATAATTATTACTATAATCAAACTGGACAAGTGATTCATTAATAAGGTCTTTTATAATTGTTGAACAGTTATTTAAAAAATAATCATAAAAATAATCTTTGTTTTCAGGTTGTGAATTGAAAATTAATTTTTCAACTAGCTTTTCTTTTAGTTTGTCAGGTAATTGTAGTACTTGTTCTTTTATCGATCTATTATTAGAAATGTAACTGGATTTAAAATCTTTAAAATAATTTACTCCCAGGCTATAGTTTAAGTAACCTTTTATGAAATTAGAGTAAAACTCTGGGTCATTAAAATCATATACACCGTAATTAAATACAAGATCATATTTCTTTTCCTTACTCTGTACTCTAATTGCGCTATGTCCAAATGAATCACTTAAAGAGGTTCCTGGCCCGATAGTTAATACACTTATAGTGTAGTCATTAGTTTGTGCACTTATGAAACTAGAAATAAGTAGAAGTAGTGTGAAGATTCTAGTTTTAATCATTTATCTAAATATATTAAAGTTAATTTTTAAAGAAAATATATTAGAGTAAAGTGCTACACTCTGATCGCCAATATCGGTAAAAGCGTAATCAATTTCTATATCTTTATATTTAATTCCTACTCCAAAATTTGGTTGAAACGTCATATTGTTACTATTGTCAAATTCAATTTCATTTTGGAAATTACCTAAGCCCAATCTTAAAAAAACAGTATCTATATATCCTAACTCGAAACCAAGTGCTGGATTTATACTGACGAATCCTGTAGATAATAAGTTGTTATTTTGTTCAAACTTCATTATTAAATCAAATGCTGTTAGTAAAGTATAATCATAATTAAAAGTATGATATTTTGAAACCCCAAATTGAATCTTAGGAATTGTAATTTCTGTTGAGTTAGGGATTTCTTGATTCTGACCGTCAATCGCATTTTGAATATCACTTAATCTACTTTCATTTATTGACCATGAGTTGTATGTAGTAGTTATATCTCTAGCCATTAAACCAAATTTCCAATTATTATTGGTTTTTAATTGGATTCCTATATCAAATCCAAAACCCCATGACGTTGCAAAATCTCCAATAAGCCTTCTTATAATTTTAGCATTAATACCGTAGCTAATGTCTTTTGTTAGCATTTTTCTAGCATAGGAAACGATAAACCCATAATCAACAGCGGAAAATAAATTAATTCTATCATAATTAATATTACCCTGATCATCAATTAGTTGTGTAGTATCTAGGATATCATCTACACCAAACCTAATCATTGAAAACCCAATTGAAGATCTATCATCAATAGGAGAAGCATAAGCTAAATAGTTATAGTTCGCGACATTTGCGAAATAATTAGAATGCATTAGTGATATTCCACTTTCTTCAATTTCTACTAAACCAGCTGGATTCCAATAGCCAGAATTGACATTATTAGTCGTAGAAGTGACTGCTCCACTCATTGAGATAGAAGCCGCATCTACTCCTATATTCATAAACTCATTTGAGTATTTTGAATTATTTTGTGAATGGACTACAGCAACAAAAAAGAATATTAAATGTTTAAAAACTCCCATACTTTATAAACAAACTAAACTAAAGCTTATTGTGTATATAATAACTTATACAAAATTAGTTTATTACTTTTACATTTAAATTATTATTATGTTAAAACATATCCCTAATTTCCTGACTCTTTCTAATCTTTTTTGTGGGTGTATTGCTACAGTGTTATTATTTGAAAGTAATATTAAAGTAAATACAGTTGCTTTTGTTGTTTTTGTAGGTATTTTTTTTGATCTATTAGATGGATTATTGGCAAGAAGATTAAACGTTCAGTCAAAGTTAGGATTAGAGTTAGATTCTTTAGCTGATTTAGTTACTAGTGGGGTAGTTCCAGCAATTATTATTTACAGGGTATTAGAAAAATATGTAGATTTAAATCTTTCATTTATTTCAAATGATTTACTTCCTTATTTTGCTTTTTTAATTACGATAGCATCTGCTTATAGATTGGCAAAGTTTAATATACAAGAAGATTCAAAAGATTATTTTATAGGCTTGCCTGTTCCTGCAAATACAATACTAATATTATCTTTATTATTAATATTAGAGAATAGTGATAATGAATTTCTTTTGAATTTAATTAAAAATGAAATTTTTCTAATTGCACTTATTCTAATATCCAGTTATTTATTGAATTCAAACTTAAAATTAATCTCTTTGAAGTTTAAGAATTATTCACTCAGTAAAGAAAATAATATTCGTTATTTTATAATAATAAGTACGGCAATATCATTGATTGTATTTGGGTATTTAGCTATTCCAATTATGTTTCTAATATATTTCGTTTCCTCTATTATTACTCTTAGATAAGGTTTGATTTACAAGTTTAAATTTTTTTTTCTAAGCTCAAAGTTTTGACCTAAATAGACTTTTCTAACCATTTCATCTTCCGCAAGCTCTTCGGGTTTTCCGTCTTTTAATATATTTCCTTCAAACATTAGATATGTTCTATCTGTAATTGCCAATGTTTCCTGAACATTGTGATCTGTAATCAAAATACCAATATTTTTTTTTGTCAATTTGGATATTATTCTTTGAATATCTTCAACAGCAACTGGATCTACACCTGCAAAAGGTTCATCTAATAAAATAAAACTGGGGTCTGTCGCTAATGCTCTAGCAATTTCTGTCCTTCTTCTTTCTCCACCTGAAAGTAAATCTCCTCTATTTTTTCTTATGTGGTTAAGTCCAAATTCATCTATTAATGACTCCATTTTTTCTAACTGTTGTTTTTTTGAAAGTTTTGTAAGTTGAAGTACACTTAAAATATTGTCCTCCACACTTAATTTTCTAAAAACGGATGCTTCTTGTGCTAAATAGCCAATGCCACTTTGAGCCCTCTTGTACATTGGGAAACTTGTAATCTCTTTGTTATCTAGAAATATTTTACCTCCATTGGGTTTTATTAAACCAACTATCATATAGAATGAAGTTGTTTTACCTGCCCCATTTGGTCCTAATAAACCAACAATCTCACCTTGGTTTACGGTTAGTGAAATATCTTTAACTACCTTTTTCCCACTATAGGATTTCATTAAATTTTGAGCCTTTAATATCATTTATTTTTTTTTAAATCTTTTTTAATTACATATCTAGAGATATAAATACTAATCTGATATAGAATAAGAATTGGAATAGCTACAATTATTTGACTTGCAACATCTGGTGGTGTTATTACAGCTGCTAATATTAATACAATTATTAATGCATATTTTCTGTAATTTATCAAAATTTCAGGTGTCACTAAGCCAACTTTTGTTAAAAAATACATTATTATAGGTAGTTCAAATACAATGCCACAAGCTAGTGAAGATGACCTTACTAGTCCTATAAATGAACTCAGATCTATCTCATTTAAAACCTCTTTTGACACTTGATATGACCCAAGAAAGTTTATTGAAAATGGTGTAACTACATAATAACCAAATAAAACGCCAGTAAAAAATAATACTGAAGAAACAAAGATGAAGCCTCTAGATTTTTTTCTTTCATTTCTATGCATTCCAGGACTTATGAATTTCCATACTTCATAAATTACATAAGGGAATGAAATAATAAACCCTCCAATTATAGATGTCCAGATATGGGCAGAGAACTGACCAGCCATAGTTCTGTTTTGAATAACAAAGGGGAATTCTTCAGCACAAAAATTTGTTTCAATGTTTACAAAAGTAGCAGCATTACAGAGTAATCTATATGTTGGAAAAGATAATTTTTTTGGACCAAAAATTATCACATCAAAAATAAAATCTTTGTAAACAAAACAAACACAAGCCGTGATCATAATAGCAATTAGTGATCTAATAATATTCCACCTTAGCTCTTCTAAATGATCTATAAATGACATTTCATTGATGTTATTCATACCTTAAATTATTCCTTCTTTAATAATGCTTTGTATATGTATAATCCCATGATATTTATTGTCTTCTTCAACTATTAGATGTGATATTTTTTTTAACTTCATTATTTTAAATGCTTCTATTGCCATCATTTTTGAATTAATTATAAGAGGCTTTATTGTCATTATTTCTCCTGCCGTAATTTTTGATATTTCTAAACTTTTTATAAGTTGTCGTCTTAGATCTCCATCTGTAATAATCCCTTTAATATTGTTTTCTTTATTTATTACCACAACAGCACCTAGCATTTTTTCAGACATTTCAATTATTACTTTACTAATGTTATCGTTAATGTTGATTTTAGGTTTATCATTTATATTTATTAAGTCCTTTACTTTTAAATATAATTTTTTACCCAAACTACCTCCTGGGTGATACTTAGCAAAATCTTTTGATCCAAAGCCTCTTAGCTTTAATAAAGCAACAGCTAATGCATCGCCAATCACTAATTGAGCTGTTGTACTTGTAGTTGGTGCAAGGTTGTTTGGACAAGCTTCTTTTTTTACATTAGAATTTAACACAAAATCTGCATTTAATGCTAAAAATGAGCTCACATCTCCAGTAATTGCAATTAATTTATTTGAGTCACTAGCTTTTATAAACGGAACTAGTGCTTTAATTTCTGGAGTGTTACCACTTTTAGATATGCAAATAACCACATCCTCTTTTTGAACAAGACCTAAGTCACCGTGAATAGCATCTGCAGCGTGCATGAAAATTGATGGTGTGCCTGTTGAATTGAATGTTGCAACAATTTTCTGGGCTATAATAGCGCTTTTACCAATACCACTCACTATAACCCTTCCTTTTGATTTTAGAATTAATAGTATCGAATTAACAAAGTCAATATCTACATATTTATTTAAATCACGGATACTATCACTTTGTAAATCAATAGTTTCTTTAATTATATCTAAGATTGATTGATTTGAATTCAATTTTTTTCAGTTTTAGTTTTTAAATAATTTACTTATGCACTATATTTATTATATACAAAAAAACAAAATTTTTATCAGACTCTAATTTATTTCAAGATAATATATTTAAGAATGAGAAGTGATGTATAATAATTTATTTAAATTTTAAGAACATATTGGAACATAATTTACATTTAGAGTTAAAAAAATACTTTGGTTTTGATCAGTTTAAAGGTCTACAAGAAAGCGTAATTAAGAGTCTACTTGATAAGAAAGATACATTTGTAATAATGCCTACAGGTGCGGGTAAGTCTTTGTGTTATCAACTACCTGCTCTTATGAAAGAAGGTACAGCGATAGTAGTTTCCCCTCTTATAGCACTTATGAAAAATCAAGTTGACTCGTTAAGATTTATTTCTAATGAAACAGCTGTAGCTCATGTGTTAAACTCTTCTTTAAATAAAACTGAAATTGATAATGTAAAACTGGATATTTCGAGCGGTAAAACCAAATTGCTTTACATGGCTCCAGAATCATTATCTAAAGAATCAAATATTGAATTTTTGAAAAATCAAAATATTTCATTTATGGCTGTTGATGAAGCTCACTGTATAAGTGAATGGGGGCATGACTTTCGTCCTGAGTACAGAAACTTAAGAAATATATTAGATAGGCTAGATAAAGATATACCAATTATCGGCTTAACTGCTACAGCTACTGAAAAAGTCCAGGAAGACATAATTAAAAATTTAAAAATTTCGGGAGCTAATACTTTTAAAGCATCGTTTAATAGACCTAATTTGTATTATGAGGTTAGGACAAAAGATAGTGAAGTTGAAAAAGATATTATAAAGTACATAAAAAATAATATTGGAAAATCTGGAATAATTTACTGTCTAAGTAGAAAAAAAGTAGAAGAATTAGCTTATTTATTACAGGTTAATGAGATCAATGCTTTGCCATATCACGCTGGATTAGACTCCAAAACTAGAGCTAAGCATCAAGATATGTTTTTAATGGAGGATGTAGACATTATAGTAGCTACAATTGCTTTTGGAATGGGTATTGATAAGCCAGATGTTCGGTTTGTTATTCATCACGATATACCAAAAAGTATTGAGAGTTATTATCAAGAAACTGGGAGAGCTGGTCGTGATGGAGGTGAGGGGCATTGTATAGCTTATTATGCATACAAAGACATTGAAAAGTTAGAAAAATTCATGTCTGGCAAACCAGTTGCAGAACAAGAAATTGGCCATGCTTTATTACAAGAGATGGTTTCTTATGCAGAAACGTCAATTTCTAGAAGAAAATTTATACTACACTATTTTGGTGAAGAGTTCGATAACAACACAGGTGAAGGTGGTATGTTAGATGATAACATGAAATACCCTAAGCCAAAGTCTGAAGCTAAGCTTGATGTTTTATATCTAATTAAGATAATACATCAGACTAAAGAGATTTATAAATCAAAAGATTTAGTAAATATTTTAGTAGGTAAAGAAAATGCATTTATTAAATCTCATAGTATTATAAAGAGCCCTTTATTTTCTATTGGAAAAGGTAAGCCTTATGAATACTGGATGGCATTGATTAGACAGTGCATAGTAGGTCTTTTATTGAAAAAAGACATTGAGACTTACGGGATTGTGAAAATGACTAAAACGGGACTTGATTTCTTAGATAGCCCTGTCTCTTTTATGATGACTAAAGATCACCACTACAAGGGTCAGTCTGGTAAAAACACATATATAAAAAGCTCAAACATTTCTGGTGATGAAAATTTACTTAAAATGTTAAAAAAATTGAGAAAAGATATAGCGCATAAATTGAATATACCACCATTTGTAATTTTTCAAGATCCTTCTTTAAATGATATGACTTTAAAGTACCCTACAACAATTCCTGAAATGTCTACTGTTCATGGAGTTGGTGAGGGTAAGGCAAAAAAATACGGTCCTGAATTCATTGAATTAATAGCTAATTATGTTAATGAAAATAATATTGTCATTCAGGAAGATGTAGTAGTAAAGTCTACAGGGTCAAATTCAGCTCTAAAACTATACATAATTCAAAGTATAGACAGAAAACTCCCACTTGATGATATTGCATCAGCAAAGTCTCTAGATAAGATGGATTTTATTAAAGAAATGGAAGTGATAGTTTATTCTGGTACCAAGCTAAATATTAAGTATTGGATTGATTATTTATTTGATGAAGATCAGCAAGAAGAACTTGATGAATATTTTATGGAATCTGAATCTGATGACATGAGTTTAGCAATTGATGAATTTGACGGAGAATATGAAGAAGAGGATTTAAGACTATTTAGAATTAAATTCTTGAGTGAAGTTGCAAATTAATGCAATTGAGTTTGTCAATAAATTAACTAATATTGTATCTTCGCGCTCAAAATAAAATTATATTATGGAAAACGGCTTATATGCAATAGTTGAAACCTCTAAAGGTCAAATTACATTAAACTTAGAATTTGAAAAAACTCCAGCAACAGTTGGAAATTTCGTTGCTCTTTGTGAGGGTGAAATGAAGAACTCATCTAAAGATATTGGAGTTCCTTACTATGATAATATGAAGTTTCATAGAGTTATTAATGACTTTATGGTTCAAGGGGGATGTCCTGCAGGTACAGGAGCAGGTAATCCTGGTTACAAGTTTGATGATGAATTTCACCCTGACTTAAAGCATGATAAACCAGGTATCTTATCTATGGCTAACGCTGGACCTGGTACAAATGGTAGTCAATTCTTCATAACCCATGTTCCTACAGCGTGGTTAGACAATAAACATACTGTTTTCGGTAGTGTTGTTAGTGGAATGGATGTTGTTAACGCTATTGAGCAAGGAGATGAAATAAAAGTCATTAAAATTTCTAGAATAGGGGATATGGCGACTAGTTTTAAGGCGCTTGATTCTTTTAATTCTCTTAATGAATCTGCAGTACAAAGAGAAAAAGAACTTACAGAAAATAACTTAAAAACTTTAGATGATATTTCTGAAGGCTTTGACATTACCGAATCCGGATTAAGATATAAAATTAATGAGAAAGGTGGTGGTAAAAAAGCAGTTAGCGGAAAAAGTATTAAAGTTCATTACAAAGGTCAACTATTAGATGGAACAGTTTTTGACTCTTCATTTAAAAGAGATGAACCAATTGAATTTACTTTAGGAATTGGCCAGGTTATTAAAGGATGGGACGAAGGCTTAGCTCTTTTGTCAGTAGGTGATAAGGCTAGGTTAGTTATCCCTAGTGATTTAGCTTATGGAGAAGCAGGTGCTGGTGGAGTTATACCTGCAAATGCAAATCTAATTTTTGATGTTGAGCTTGTCGATGTAATTAGTTAATTTTTCTATTTATAATATAGTCAATATTAGGTTTTTCTAGCTTATTATTAATTATTGTATTATTGTAATATGAATAAAGACATTAATTTTGATGATTTTTCAAAAATAGATATAAGAGTAGGTACAATTATTGATGCTTACTTAAATAAAGACTCTATAAAGCCTGCATATATTTTAAGTATAGATTTTGGACCATTAGGCGTATATAAATCATCAGCGCAAATAACAAAAAACTATAAAACTCAAGACTTAGTTGATACTCAGGTAACAGCTGTCGTGAATTTCCCTAAAAAGCAAATTGGAAAAATCATGAGTTCTTGTTTAGTTTTAGCAGCTGTAAAATCAGGTGATGTTACATTGATTAAGCCATTAGATAGAGTTATTAATGGAAGTGTCGTTTCTTAAATTAAAACTGATCGCTAAAATAAATAGCATTCATTAATAACTTATTAGTACCATACCAAAAGGCTCTAAAGTTTGTATTATCTGTAAAACAAGTCACTTGACCTTTTTTATAACCACCTGTTTTAAATGGAACACTTGTTTTTAAGTTTTCTAAATTTTCTTCAGAAATATATCCACTAAGTAGAGGGTTTTCTGTATAAATTATTGGATTGTTATAACTAACTTCATCTGGATCCATAAATATTGTTGTATTTCTGAATAGTGAAATATGTTCATTTTTATATCCAAAATTAATAGGGTGGCTTAAGTCTAGTTTAGCTTCAAAAATAGCACCCCCAATAACCTGAGCTCCTCGATGATTATCTTTTTGATCAAAGGATATGTTGTTTGTGGGTATTGTACTTGATTTTATTTTTAAATCTAATAATTTATTTTTGTTTACCCAATTTAATGAATTCTTAAAAGTTATTAAATTACCACCATTTTGTGTCCATTCAATAATTTTTTTTGAGTTGGAGTCAGATAATCCTCTAGAACTTGGAATAATTATAGATGAATACCCTGTTAAATCTACTCTGGAGATAGATTTAACATCTAGTTTAGTAAGGGTAATATTATACCTAGTGTCAAATAAATGCCATATTTCACCTGCATCATAAGAGCTTATCCCGTCCCCAACAAGTATGGCAACATTTTGTTTATCTATTTTTTTAAATTTCGAGCTCCCTAAGTCGATCCCATCTGTCAGTCCAGTCTTTACACCATCAATAATTAGATGATTTTTGTCTGCTAATCTATTCAGTAGTTCATATAATGCGTTACTTGAAATGTCTTGATTTTTTACAGGTATTAAAATTGTACCATAATCATATTTCTTATTATTTAGTACAAATTCCTTTAAAGCTACTTTAGCTAATATATTTTTGTTTAAAATTTCATTTAAAAGACCAGGAGAATAGTAATCATTCCAACTTAACAAGTATGCATAATCACTTTTAGATGTAACAAAACCTGTAGGTGTATTTAATTCTAATACTTCTTCTGCTGCTAGATCCATATTTACGTCCATATCATAGTCTAAATTAAATGCTAGTGGAAATGTCCAAGCAGATACATCATAAAATAAACTATCTTGAAATTTTGTTCTTTTTTCAAACATAGCATTTATCAACCTTAGATTTTTTTGATCTTTAGGCACAATAAATGAGTGGTTCTTTTTATAGTTTTTTTTGTTTTTTGTAAAGTTGTCTTTTATATAATGAAATTTAATTTTATGTCTTTTTAAAATTTCGGCTAGATGATAGGTCTTTGCTGCATCTTTTTCATCACCAAATACTATAGCAGATTTTTTTTGCTTTTTAGCCTCTTCTCTTGAATTTTTATAAAAACTATATTGATAACTTAAAATCTCTTCTCTCATATTTAGAGCTGCTTCGAGAGTTGATAACCCAGCAGTCAATTGATTTTTAATTGTAAATGGAAAAGTGAGTATACCGTTATCACTATTTTGAATATGACCCCTAGAACTAGCTTGTTCAAACAATATCCCAATCCCTCCATTTATATCTGGAAAAGTTGACCCTTTTCCGTAGTAAAAGTCATCAAACTGCTCTTCGGAGTAATATAATGAACCAATTTCGTCTAATGCTTTCACATGGTATTTTGATATTTTTCTAGTAAGGTCTTGGTTTAACTTTGATGTTAATGGGTGAGTTCTTGATGGTACTCCGGGTTGAAAAAAGAAAGTAGAGTTTGTACCCATTTCATGATGGTCAGTAAGAATATTAGGAATCCATTTGTGAAAAGTTTCAATCCTTACCCTTGACTCGGGTAACTGTACAGGTAACCAATCTCTGTTCATGTCAAACCAATAATGGTTTGTTCTTCCTCCAGGCCATACTTCACTATACTCTCTATCATTCGTATCTGGATTTAAGTTTATATTTTTATTGGTATTAGCCCAATATGCAAATCTTTGTAAGCCATCTGGATTAAAAGATGGGTCTAGTAATATAATCGCACTGTCTAATAATTCATTTGTAAATTCACTATTGGATGCAGCTAAGTAATATGCTAATAATAATGCAGAATTAGAGCCGCTTGGTTCATTTCCATGAATAGAAAATCCTTGGTAAACCACAATGGGAGTTTTTTCTAAATTTGGCTTTTCACTGGCGTTTGTTAAGTCTATGTGATTTTTTTGAATTTCCTTAATATTTTTATGATTCTTTTCAGAAGTAATAGTTAATAAAATTAAGGGACGATCTTCAAATGTTTTACCTCTTTCTTCAATTGTAATTCTTTCAGAACTAGAAGCTAGCTTTTTCATGTATTCCACAAGCTTATCATGGGTAATATGCCATTTGCCAACTTGATGTCCTATTACACTTTCGGGTGTAGGTATGTTTTGATTTAGAGTTGTAATATCTTGTTGTGAAAAATAATAATCTAAATTAATATCTTTTTGAGCGAAAGAAAACAATACGAAGTTTAAAAAGAAAATGTAAATAATATTTTTCATTGGTTATGATTTAGAACTAAATATAAAAAAAACCGTAATGAATAATTACGGTTTTTAAATTTATTTTTTTTAATCTTAGATGTCTTCGAAACTGACATCTGTAAAGTCAGTAGGTTTATCACCTTCTAATTTAGTGTCATCACTTTCAGAAGTGTTAGTATTGTTATTTTCAGTATACTCTTCTTTTTTGAAATCTTTTTGATGGCGATCACTTATTACTTCTTCCCCTTTTTCATTAATAACATAGTCTGTCATTTCGTTTAGTATGCTGGAGAATTCACTAAAATCTTCTTTGTATAGGTATATTTTATGTTTTTTATAGTGAAACGACCCGTCATCATTAGTGAATTTTTTACTCTCAGTAAGAGTTAAATAATAATCACCTGCTTTTGTAGATCTTACGTCAAAAAAATATGTTCTTCTTCCGGCTCTTAATACTTTAGAAAAGATTTCTTCTCTATCTCTCATTTCATTGTTTTCCATAATATAAAATTTAATTATTTAATTCAAATCTATAAAAAAAACTAAACTTCACAACTTATTCAGAAATTTCTTTTTTAATTAGCTGCTGTTCATAGGTCTCTTTATAGTACCCATTCATCTTCATTAATTCACTATGCGTACCCATTTCTTCTATATGTCCATTATTTAAAACTATTATTTTATTAGCATTTTTCATTGATGAAACTCTATGGCTTACAATGATTGTTGTAGTTGAGTAGTTTAAATTATTCAATGAATTAATAATATTTTCTTCTGTTTCTGTATCTACTGCAGAAAGGCAGTCATCTAAAATTAATAATTTCGGTTTACGAATTAGTGCTCTAGCAATTGAAACTCTTTGTTTTTGGCCACCACTTAAATTCACTCCTCTTTCTCCTAATATAGTTTTGTATTTATTTTTGAAGCCTAAAATATCATCATGTATATCTGATATTTTACTAACTTCAATTACTTCTTTATCACTAGAATTAACAGATCCAAATCTAATATTATTTTCTATTGTATCAGAGAATAAAAACACGTCTTGAGGTACGTATCCAATTTGAGATCGTAAAGATTTAATGTTAATATCATTTATTTGATTTTCATCAATTACTAACTCTCCGTTGTCTATATTATATAGCCTTACAATTAAATTCAGAAGTGTAGATTTTCCCGATCCTGTTTTACCTATAATACCTAACTTATCACCCTTGATTATTTTGAAATTAATATTTTTTAGAGCCTGTATCCCAGTATCTTTATATGTGAAATCTACATTTTTAAATTCAACATCTCCACTAATATCGACGTCTTTATTAGTTTTGTTTACTATCTCAGATTTTTGTTTTAAAAATTCATTTATTCTTTTTTGTGAGGCTTCTGCCTGCTGAATAATTGAACTTATCCATCCTAATGAAGCTACTGGCCATGTCAACATATTAACATAGATGATAAATTCAGCTATTGTTCCAATCCCCTCTAGTTTACCTTCTAAGTATTGAACTCCACCTACGTAAATAACAAATAAATTACTTAACCCAATTAAAAAAATCATTAGAGGGAAAAATAAGGCTTGTATTTTCACTAAACTTATTTGACTGTTTTTGCATTTTTCAGAAAGTGTATTGAACTCCTCATAATTCTTTTCTTCTATCGAATAAGATTTTATGAGTGCTATTCCACTAAAAGATTCTTGGCTAAAAGAAGATAATTCTGAAAGGTACTCTTGAACAATAATACTTTTCTTATTAATTAACTTACTTAGTTTATATATAGTGAAAGACAAAAATGGTAATGGACTCAACGTATAGAATGTTAACTCTGGTGATTGCTTATACATGTAAATAACTACTATAATTAAAAGTGTTATTGTGTTTATGGAATACATTACGGCTGGACCAACGTACATTCTAACCTTAGCAACATCCTCACTTATTCTGTTCATCAAATCTCCAGTTTGATTGATTTTGTAAAAATTTAATGAGAGTTTTTGATATTGACTATATATTTCATTTTTTAAATCAAACTCTACATATCTAGAAACATTTATAATAGTTTGTCTTGTTAAAAATGTGAATATCCCAGCAAGTCCTGAAGCCAGTAGGATTAAAAATATATTTGTAATTAACTCACTTTCAACAAGCTCTAAATTTGTATTGACTCCTGTTCTGTAGTTATCAATTACATTAATGGAGTTTCTTATTAAGCCTGGGGTTATTAGTAGTAATATCCTTGCAGCTATAATTATTATAATTCCACTAAGCAAATTTTTCTTATACTTTGAAAAGTATTTATTTATGTAGGATAATTCTTTCAATTAAGATTTATATTTAAATGTCTAACTTATAAATAATACACCATTTTTTATATTATATTGCGCAAAATTAGAGTAAAGTTTTTTAATTAATATTAATATCTATAAATAGTTCTTTAAAATGTTAAACAGAAGGCATATTCGTCTAAAAATAATGCAGATAATTTATGCATTAGAAATCTCTAAATTTAATTATGATAATGACCTTAATAAACAGCTTTTTAAAAGCTTAGAAGATATTTATGATTTATATCTTATTTTAATATCCTTACTTATTGAAGTTCAAATAAAAGCTGAATCTTACCTTAAAATATCCCAAAAAAAACATTTAGCTACTTCTGATGATATTAATCCTAATAAGAAATTTATCAATAATAGGATGATTTTATTATTAAGATCTAATAAATTAATAGAAGGAGAGTTAAAAAAAAGAAAATTAAATGTGTGGAAGCTTGATAACGAATATGTTGATGTGGTTTTTAACGATTTAATTAAAAGTGACCTATATGCAGATTATTTAAATGATGTTAACAATGACTTTAATTCTGATAAAGTTTTTATAGTATCTTTCTTTAGGAAAATAGTAGCAACTAACGAAAAATTATATAATTATTTAGAAGATAAAAATATAACCTGGAGTGATGATTTCCCAGTTGTTAATACTTCAATTGTGAAAATGTTAAACAAGTCATCCGAAGACTCCCCAGTTTCTTATTTCATTCCTAAGCTATTTAAAGATTTAGATGATATAACTTTCGCTAATGATTTATTGAAATTTACAATTGATAATTATAAAACTTATAATGAGGAGATATCAAAGAAAACTGCGAACTGGGACCCTGATAGAATCGCAAATATTGACTACGTTATTTTAAATTTAGCGATTAGTGAATTTTTAAACTTCCCTACAATTCCAGTTAAGGTTACCATAAATGAGTACATCGAATTATCTAAAGAATATTCTACTCCAAAGAGTAATGTATTTGTAAATGGAATACTGGATGCGATTGTAAAAGATTATTCTAAAAATAGTTTAATCATTAAAGAGGGTAGAGGTTTGATGGAATAAGTTTTTTCCCTATTTTTACAAAAATAATTTACCAATATTAAATACTTAATTATGAAAAACATAATCTTATTATCTGTACTGTCTTTTCTTCTTACTTTCACTTCATGTAAAAACGATCCTTTTAGTAAAGTTGAATCAAAAAATGTAGAAGTTGCCTCACAAAGAGATGCAGTCTCAACAAATTTTGCCGAAATGACATTTGATAAAACTTCTCACGACTTTGGAACTATAAATAATGGTGCGCCTCAAGAAACTATGTTTAGTTACACAAACACTGGTGATAGTCCTTTAGTGGTTACAGATATTAAAAGTACATGTGGATGTACTGTACCTCAAGGATGGAGTAGAGAACCATTATCTCCAGGAGAATCTTCTAAGTTTACAGTTAAATTCAATGGTAAGGGGTCTAATAAAGTTTCAAAAACAGTCACTGTTACAGCTAACACGAAAAAAGGTAGAGAGACAGTTAGAATTTCTGCTTTCATAAATAACCCAAACTCAGTTAAGCAACCTCTTTTACCTAAACTAAATCAGTAATGGATAACTTAATGGATTATATTTTTCCAATAGCTATATTTTTAATATTCTATTTTTTTATTCTAAGACCTCCTATTCAAAAGTCTAAAAATGAAAAACTATTTGTAACTTCTTTGAAAAGAGGTGATAGAGTTGTGACTAAAAGTGGTATGTATGGTAAGGTTTTTGAGTTAAATGATAAAGATAACACTTGTGTTATTGAAACACAGGCAGGTAAAATCAAGTTTGATCGAGCTGCTATCTCTATGGATTACAGTCAGAAGTTAAACAAACCAGCAATTAAATCTAAATAGATTTATTATAACTAGTAGTTATTTCACAAACTTTACAAATAACTTCTATAGCACTCAGCATGCTATTTACGGGTAAATATTCATATTTACCGTGAAAGTTGTGGCCTCCTGCAAATATATTTGGACAAGGTAGTCCCATGTAGCTCAATTGAGAGCCATCTGTACCACCTCTAATGGGTTTTATAATAGGTTTTATATTTAATTTTTTCATTGCATCCTCGGCTATATCTACGATATGCATATGGGGCTCTACTTTCTCCTTCATATTATAATATTGATCAACTATTTTTATATCAAATATTTTTTGATCATATTTTTTGTTTAAAGACTCTACTAGTTTAGTTAGAAACCCCTTTCTGTCTTTAAATTTGTTTAAGTCATGGTCTCTAACTATATATTGTAATTCTGTTTCTTCTACTAAACCACTTATTGAAGTTAAATGATAAAACCCTTCATAGCCTTCAGTCTTTTCTGGAGTCTCATCTAAAGGAATCATATTTATAAATTTACTAGCATAATACATTGAGTTAACAAGTTTTCCTTTTGCATACCCTGGATGAACTATTCTACCTTTAATTTTTATAATAGCTGAGGCAGCATTGAAATTTTCGTATTCTAATTCTCCTATTTGACTACCATCCATTGTATAGGCCCAGTCTGCCCCAAATTTAGCAACATCAAATTTATGAGCTCCTCTTCCAATTTCTTCATCAGGAGTAAAACCAATTTTAATTTCACCATGTTTTATGTCAGGATTATTTATTAAGTATTCCATTGCAGAAATAATTTCACAAACACCTGCTTTATCATCAGAACCTAGTAGTGTATTTCCATCAGTTGTAATTATTTTCTGACCTATATATTGTTTTATTTCAGGGAAATATTCTGAAGATAAAACTATATTCTTTTTTTTATTTAAAACAATATCTCCTCCGTTATAATTTTCTATTATTTGAGGTTTAATGTTAGTACCTGAAAAATCAGGGGAAGTATCAAAATGTGATATAAAACCAATAATTGGACATTTTTTTTTAATATTAGATGGAAGTGTTGCGTAGATATATGCATTTTTATCAATAGAGACTCTACTTAGACCAATGTCTTTTAAATCTTGAACTAGCTTATTAGCAATATCCCATTGTATTTTTGTACTTGGAGTTGCCTCTGAGTCAGCATTGCTTTGAGAATCAATTTTTACATAAGAAATAAAGCGTTCAATTATTTTTTGTTCATCTAACATTGAATATCGTTTTTTTCAAAATTATGTATCTATACAATAACTAACAAGAACTATCTGACATACTTTTTAGTTCATAGTTTTTATTTTACTTTTGTACATATAAAAATTTAATAATGTACAAGAAAATAATTTTACCAATTCTTTTTTTAATCGACCCTGAAAAAGTACATAATATTATATTTTTTCTCATAAAAATTCTATTTAAAATTCCATTTGTTAAATCTATTGTTGGTGGTATTTATTTAATAAATGATTCAAGATTAGAAAAAACATTATTTGGTATTAAATTTAAAAATCCAGTTGGTTTAGCAGCTGGGTTTGATAAAAATGCTGAATTATATACAGAACTAAACAGCTTTGGTTTTGGTTTTATTGAAATTGGTACTGTAACCCCAAAACCTCAACTGGGTAATCCGAAAAAGCGACTCTTTCGCCTTGTCGAGGATTCTGGTATTATTAATAGAATGGGGTTTAATAATGTTGGAGTTGATAAAGTAGTAGAAAACTTAAAAAAAAATAAAACTATCTTGATTGGTGGTAATATTGGTAAAAATAAAATCACTCCCAATACATTAGCAACTGATGATTATATAGCTAGTTTTAATTTATTATTTGATTACGTAGATTATTTTGTTGTAAATGTTAGTTCACCCAATACTCCTAATTTAAGAGATTTACAAGAGAAAGAGCCTTTAAAAAAATTAATTAACTCACTATTTTTAATTAATCGAACTAAAGAATTATCAAAGCCTATTCTACTTAAAATTGCACCCGATTTAAATGATAATCAATTAATGGATATTATATCTATAGTTAAGGATACTGGACTTGATGGAATAATTGCAACTAATACTACGATTAACAGAGAAAATTTAAAATCAGACAACAAAAATGAAACGGGTGGATTAAGCGGAAAACCTTTAACTTCCAGATCTACAGAGGTCATTAAATTCATTTCACAAAACAGTAATAAAACTATTCCAATAATCGGAGTAGGGGGTATTCACTCTGTTAAAGATGCTTTAGAGAAATTTGATGCAGGTGCAGATTTAATACAGATTTACACTGGATTTATCTATGAAGGACCAAGACTAGTTAGGTCAATTAATAAGGCTTTATTAAATAGACTTTAAGCCTATTTTTACAGCTTACCTTTTAATGAATTTTACTGTTTCTTTATAAGTTCCAGATTTAATTTCAATAAAGTAAATACCTGAATAAATGTTCTTTAATGAAATACTTAGATCATTTGAGTTATTATTTGTGCTCTTTAAGATCAAGCTACCTTTTATGTCGTAAATTAAATAACCGTCAATACCTGAATCACTTTTTAAATTAATAAAATCACTAGCAGGATTTGGATAAATTATGAAATGGATATTGCTAGAATTAGATATTCCTAAATATTCATTTTTTATTGATGTAGATTCTTCAGAGCCAAAATCTCTTCCGTATTTTATTGAAACATTATTTTCGTCTAGTAATTCATAATATTCAGAGCCTAAGTTCCAACTGTCATTAGTTAGACCATCTCCTTCAGAATCATACATAGTGAATATATAGCAGTCAGAACTAGTGTCAAACTCATGGCTATAGGTTTCATCTACTCCACTTGCAGTCTCGTATGGTCCTCCTGAATATAATACATCTCCTGAACCGTCTTTAAATTCCCAAGTGTTTTGATTTACACCATTTTTGACACTAACATTTAAATATATTTTTGATGTTTCGAATAAATTTGCTTCAAAACTTATATAGTTTGGAAAAACTTTTGTTATAGTCTCACTTCCATTAGAAATCTTTAAGCTAACATCATATGAGCCAGGGGATTCATATGTGTGTGAAAAATTTTGAGTTGTATAGTCAATTACATCATCTCCGTTAACATCCCACTCCCAAGCGCTAGTGTTTGTACTATTATCACTAAAATCAACTAGTAATTGCTCACCACAATCAATTGCTGTTTGTTCTGAGATAAAAGAAACATTTAAAGAAGGGCATGCGTAATAATTCTTAAAAGCATGGTAGCCTGCGTACATTCTAGCATACTGTTGATCAGTGATAGTATTTGTACATTCCTGAGGAGCGTAAGACATTATGTTACTAGTGTCTGGGTCAAATAAATTCCCTTGAGCATCAGTAGTTGGAGGACCTGACTCAGAGTATAAACAATTAACATCATTAACATTACTATACCCTAGCTGAGGGTCAGCAGGCGTATCACATAATAGATCTCCAGCAACAGAGCAATTAGTACCATTAACTAACTCATCCGTTAGAGTTCCATTTTGAGGTCCATGTGTATGAATTAAATTTAGATGGTGTCCCATTTCATGTGTTAAAGTTGTTCCACTTTGCGAAGTTGTACAATCATTGTCCATTACTACAGCATCATAATATTGATTTGTATTTCCAGGTAAATAAGTATAACCACATGCTCCACCTGATCCAAATGAAATGTCATTTACAAAATAAACGTTTAAAATATTTTCTTGATGATTTGAAAATAATAAATCTTGCTGTGTATCTGAATCGAAATCATAAAGCGATGAGCTATTAATATAATTAACTTCATCACATACATAAAACTCTACGAAAGAGTTTTCAAAATATGTGTTAACTTCATTTAGCTCTGAAATGACATCACTTATATCTATTCCACCACTTCCGTCATTATTAGTAACTATGTGAACCTTTATAGGTATACTCGTCAGTGCTGTAGAAGTTTTAGTTTCTTTTAATTGATAGAACTCATTTTCATAATACCTAATTAAATCCATATTATCCTCTATAAACTGTAAATTTTCTTCTGTTGCTTCAGTTGCACAATATTGCATTTCTTGAGAAAAACTATTTATATTAATAAGTAAAAAAAGTAAAGCAGATATTAATGAGTAAGAAACTTTCATGGGTAAATATATTTTTATGCAAATATATAATAAATATTAAAATAGTTACTTTTGTATAAAAATCAAGAAATTGGAAATTATATTTTCTTTCACGGTTGCTAGTTTTTTAATGGCATTATCTCCAGGTCCTGATAATATTTTTGTTTTATCCAATACTTTATATAATGGAAAGAAAGCAGGCCTATTTACTGTCCTTGGTTTAGTCACTGGATGTTTGTTACATACTACCTTAGTCGCTTTTGGAGTATCAGAAATCATAAGGTATAATGAAAATATTTTTTTTGTAATTAAAACATTAGGTTTTTTCTACATGCTCTTTTTAGCTTTTAAAGTATTTAAGTCATCTAATTTTTTTCATCTAAAAAAAATTAAAAAAATCAAAAGATCAAATCTTAATAATTTTTTAACTGGTCTTTTAATGAATATTCTAAACCCAAAAGTATATTTTTTCTTTTTTACATTTTTTCCTGCTTTTTTATTCTCTAATCCAATTGAATTAACTTATGTATCTCAATTTTACATACTTGGAATTTTATTTATGTTAATCACTGCAATTGTTTTTTTACTATTAGTATTCTTTTCATCGTTTGTGTCAAAATATCTTCTTGAATTTAAAAACTTTCAAATTTTGATGAGATGGACACAGTTTTTAATCTTTATTTCCATAGCCTGTTTAATACTTTATTCAGTTTAAACCTTTATTAAATAAAATAGTTTTATTTTTATTTAATGTTTGATAAAGTAAAGATCATTGAATGCCCTAGAGATGCTATGCAAAGCATCAAGACCTTTATTCCGACACATACAAAATTAAGTTATCTACAAAGTGTTGTCGATGTTGGATTTGATGTTGTAGATATAGGTAGTTTTGTTTCTGAAAAGGCGATTCCTCAGTTGTCAGACACTTCAGACATTATTAACGCTATTGAATTGTCAAATTCTATTTCAAAACTATTAGTTATCGTCGCTAATAGTAAAGGAGCGTTAAAAGCATCTAATTTTGATAAAGTCAGTTATTTAGGCTACCCATTTTCTATATCTGAAAATTTTCAGATGAGAAATACAAATAAGACTATTAAAGATTCAGAGGATGAATTGAAAGAAATTATTTCAATCGCAAAGGATAGTGATAAAAAAGTTGTAGTGTATTTGTCTATGTGCTTTGGAAACCCCTACGGAGACCCATGGAATTTAAATATTGTCAACCACTGGGTAAATAAATTAAGTCAAATGGGAATTAAGATTATATCTTTAAGTGATACTATTGGTTCATCTAATCCTGATTCGATACATTCTATATTTTCATCTGTACTAGATAATCATAAACACATTGAATTTGGAGCTCACCTTCATTCTGACCCAAATACTTGGTATGAAAAAATCCATAGCGCGTACGAAGCCGGATGCAGAAGGTTTGATGGAGCAATCAAAGGATTTGGTGGTTGCCCAATGGCTAGTGATGAGCTGGTTGGTAACATGCCTACAGAAAAAATTCTTTCTTTCTTAAATACCCATAAAATAACTAATAATGTAAACCCGTTACGATTTGAAAGTTGTTACAATCAATCTCTACAAATTTTCAATAAATATCATTAGTTATTTCACAGTTATCATTTTCTCCAAACCAATTATATCTGTTTCTTGCTATAAAATCATATCCTATATCTCTTATTTTTTTTGGTATTACCGAAAAGACATTAAATATTTTAAATATAAAATTAAGCCTAGAAATTATAGCTATTACAGCGTCTGATTTAATTAAAAATTCTTTTTCACTTGTAAATAAAATTATTGTTTGAGTTGTTATAGAATTTAAATTGTAATTAGCAATTATTTTTTTTCCAGCTTTACTGTTGTTTGAAATAAAATTAAATATACTTTTACTGTCTATTTTCATTATATTTTTAACAGTTTTAGAACATAAATTACATCTGCTATCAAATAATATTGTGTTTTGTTTTGGTATCATTTCAAAAGTAAATATACGCTTTTTTTTATCTTTTTTTATCTGTTATATCTTTTTATTTAAAATTAGTCTAAATAATATTTGTGTAATTAAATATGTGTTATATATTTGCATAACAAACACTATTAATAATTAGTCTAAATAACAATAAGAAAAAAAATGACAAATTTAAAAATTATATTATTTGCAACTTTAGTTGGTTTTGGAACAATGTTTTCTCAGTCAGAAAACATAGAAGAATCAATAACTGAACAAGCAGCAGCGCAAAATACAGCTCAAAAATTATTTGATGAAGGAACAAGCAATAAACTTACAATAGGAGGCTATGGAGAGATTCATTCTAATCATCCAGAAAATGGTAATGGTAAAGTTGATGTTCATAGATTAGTAACTCTTTTCGGTTATAAATTCAATGATAAAGTACAGTTTATTTCAGAAATTGAATTTGAACACGTAAAAGAAGTTTATGTTGAGCAAGCATTTATGAGCTATTCAATCACTGATAATTTAAACTTAAGAGCTGGACTTATGTTAATTCCTATGGGAATTGTTAATGAGTATCACGAGCCTACTACTTTTAACGGAGTAGAGCGACCTGGTATGGATAAAAGTATAGTGCCTTCAACTTGGAGAGAAATAGGGTTTGGAATTAATGGAAGGCTAGATAATGCTTCTATCAAGTACCAAGCTTATATCTTTAATGGTTTTTCATCGAATGGTCTAGGTGGTTCTAACGGGTTAAGAAGCGGAAGACAAAAAGGTGCTGAAGCAATGTTTAACGAATCAAATTTATCTACTAGAATTGATTATTACGGAATTGGAAATCTTAAAGTTGGATTTTCTGGATATTTCGGAAACACAAATGTTGATGTAGACAGTGATGCGCCTAAAGTTGGAATCTCAATGGTTGGCTTTGATGCTAGGTATACAAATAACAGATTTGGAGCAAGAGGACAATATATTACAGCTTCAATTAGTGATACGGAAGATTACAATACATATTATGAATCTAACTTAGGGTCTAAGTTAGCAGGATATTATGTTGAAGCATCTTATAATTTACTTGAGACAAGTAAAACAGAAAAATTAGATTTATTCGCTAGATATTCTAACTATGATACTCATGCTAGTGTTGCGGGTTCTTTAGCGGCTAATGATGCATATGACAGAAATGTTTTAACCACAGGGTTGACATGGCATGTTGCAGATGGTGCTGCTTTTAAAATGGATTATCAAGTATTAGGCAATGAATCATCAGATAATACTTCGAGTGTATTGAATTTTGGTGTAGGTGTCTGGTTTTAGTACATTAATTTTCATAATTAATTTGATTTAGTTAAACAAAAAGAAGTAAATGATTATGTCTTTTACTTCTTTTATAATTAATAAAAAAACATATTTTTGCAAAATGAAATTTTTACAATATTTAATATTTTTCATTCTTTTTAGTAACCTAAATTCTTATTCTAATAATAGAATAGAAAAAAAAGTAATAAAAGAAATACATTTAAGTTTTAATATTCAGAAATATAACAAAACTGAAATATTATTAAAAAGTAATGATCTGCTAAATGTTAAATCTATGTTTAATAGAGGAAATTTTTTTAAAATATTTAATAAAGAAAATCACATAGGTTATTATTATAAATCTATTGCAAAGAGTAAAACAGATTATTTTGATTATTTAATATTATTTGATTTAGACTTAAATATTCTAAATTCAAAAGTTCTTGCTTACAGAGAGGATTATGGTGGTGAAATAGCAAGTAAAAGATGGTTAAGACAGTTTGTAGGTAAAACTATTAATGACAGACTTAAATACAAAGAAAATGTTATGGCGATTTCTGGTGCAACAATTTCTGTAAAATCTATGACAATTGCCATTGATAATTTAATGACATCCCTTAAATTTGTCAAATCAAAAAAATATTTAGATTGAAAATAAACGGACTTATATATCAGTTACCAATATTAATTAGATCGCTAATTATAGCATTTGTTTTAGTGTTAAGTATTGGCTTTTACACTGGACTATTATTTGTAAGTGACACTTCAGATGTTTCTGTTAGTGGTATTGAAGAGCAGTATAATGGGAATGAGCTTCAGCAGAATGTTGATATTATGAAGTTTAAGAAAAGCTCTCGTGAAATGTTAACTATAATTCACACTCACATTTTATCAATGTCTTTAATTTTTTTCCTTCTTGGAGGTTTATTGTCTATAACAAGATTAAACAAGCATCTTAAGTGTTTCTTGGTTTTAGAGCCTTTTCTGTCAGTAATTCTAACTTTTGGAGGTATTTACTTGATGTGGTTAGGAATAACGTGGATGAAATACATAGTTTTAATTTCTGGTATTTTAATGACTGTTAGTTTTATTTTAAGCAGTCTTATTGTTCTCTACCAATCTATTTGTAAAAAATAAATATTTAGTCGTATATTTACATGCAATTATAACGTAATTGCAATGAACTCACACCAAAACAAAATTATCGGAGAAGGTCTAACGTTTGATGACGTACTACTAGTGCCTGATTTTTCTCAAATTTTACCTAGAGATGTATCTATAAAATCAAAATTTTCCAAGAATATACCTATAAACATTCCTATTATTTCAGCTGCAATGGATACAGTGACTGAAAGTAAAATGGCTATTGCTATAGCACAAGAAGGTGGTATTGGAGTTCTTCATAAAAACATGACAATACAAGCACAAGCTGATAAAGTAAAAAGAGTAAAAAGGGCGGAAAGTGGTATGATTAAAGATCCGGTAACACTTCCTATTGAATCAACTGTAAGTCATGCAAAATCTTATATGAAAGAGTATAAAATTGGTGGTATTCCGATTGTAGATAAAAACAAAAAATTAATAGGAATAGTAACCAATAGAGACTTAAGATTCGAGAAAAATAACAGTAGACCAATCTCAGAGGTAATGACTACTAAAAATCTTGTTACAGTTTCTGAAGGTACGTCTCTACAGGAAGCAGAAGTGATTCTGCAGAACCATAAGATTGAAAAACTTCCTGTTGTCGATAAATCTAACAAATTAGTTGGTTTAATTACATTTAGAGATATTACAAAACTTACTCTAAAACCCAACTCTAATAAGGATACATATGGTAGGTTAAGAGTTGCGGCTGCAATTGGAGTAACACCTGATGCATTGACTAGAGCAGAAGCGCTAGTTAAATCTGAAGTAGATGCAATAGTTATAGATACTGCACATGGACATACAAAAGGGGTGGTGGATGTCTTAAAAAAAATTAAAAATAAATTTCCAAATCTAGATATAATTGTAGGTAATATTGCTACAGCTGAAGCTGCTAAATATTTAGTTGAAGCAGGTGCCGATGCTGTAAAAGTAGGGATTGGGCCAGGGTCAATATGCACCACTAGAGTAATTGCAGGTGTAGGTTTTCCTCAATTATCTGCTATTATCGAAGTGTCAAATGCTATAAAGGGATCTGGTGTGCCTGTTATTGCTGATGGTGGAATTCGTTACACGGGTGATATTTCAAAGGCAATTGCTGCGGGTGCTGATTGCGTCATGCTAGGCTCTTTGATCGCTGGTACAGAAGAATCTCCTGGTGAAACAATTATTTATGAAGGTAGAAAGTTTAAAACCTATAGAGGAATGGGATCAGTTGAGGCAATGAAACAAGGTAGTAAAGATAGGTACTTTCAAGATGTTGAAGATGATATTAAAAAACTAGTTCCAGAAGGAATTGTTGGAAGAGTGCCATTTAAGGGTAGACTTAATGAAAGTATTCACCAGTTTATCGGAGGCTTAAGAGCTGGGATGGGTTATTGTGGGTCTAAAGATATTGAAACTTTTCAAGACACTTCTAAATTCATAAAAATCACTTCTTCTGGGATAGTAGAAAGTCATCCACATGGAGTTAGTATAACCAAAGAATCACCTAATTATTCTAGATAAATTAGATCAAAAAAAATTATAATTATGAAGAAAATATTTTTTTTTTTATTTTTAGCTCCTCTTTTGTCTTACACTCAAATTGGTTCTAAAGACATTCTTTTTACTATTGATGATAAACCAGTAGCTACTGCTGAATTCTTAAGAGTTTATAATAAGAATTTAGATCTAATTACTGATGAATCTCAAAAAGACATCGATAATTATCTACAGCTTTATATTGATTATAAGTTGAAGGTTTCAGAAGCATACGAAAAAAAATATGATAAAAAAGAGAGTTATATTTCTGAGTTGAATAAGTATTCTGCACAGCTTGCTGCAAATTATTTATTTGATAAAGTATCTCAAGATTCTTTATTAATTGAAGCTTATGACAGAACAGCTACTGAAATAAAGGCAAGTCATATTTTGATAAGGATTGATGAAAATGACTTGGACACATTAGATGTGTATAATAAACTTGTTAGTTACAGGGAGGAATTTTCAAAAAACAAGTTAGAATATTTAATTAAAAAGTATCATGATGGAAAAAACACTCTTGTTGAAGACTTGGGTTACTTCTCAGCTTTCAAAATGATATATTCTTTTGAATCAAAAGCGTATAACACTATTATTGGAGATGTTTCTATGCCGTTCAGAACTAGATTTGGTTATCATATTTTAAAAGTAGACGATAAAAGAAAATCATTAGGAGAAGTTACAGTTGGTCATTTAATGTTATTGAAAAAAAACAATGATTCAAAAGTAAAAATAAATGCTTTATATGATTCTATTATAAAGGGGTCAAATTTTGAAAGTTTTGCGAAAAAATATTCTGACGATAAAAAAACATCTAGCATTGGTGGAAAGTTAAAACCATTTAAAAGTGGCCAACTAAACTCTCTTGCATTTGAAAATGCTGCCTTTAAGTTAAATGAGATTAATCAAATTTCGAAACCAATTGAAACTAAATTTGGTTGGCATATTTTAAAATTATACTCAAAATCTAAACTGGAATCTTTTACAGAAATGAAGCCTTCCTTATTAAAAAAAATAAAAAACAATTCTAGATCTTCAATAATCACAAAATCGTTTTACAATAAACTTTTGAATAAATATTCTTTAAACTATGATAACGATCTCAGCTATTTTGTAGAATCTCTAAATGGACATAGTAGTCAAAACGTATGGAAAATTCCAATTAACATGGATAATAACAAGCTTTTGTTAAAATTCAATGATTCCGAACTTACTTACTTGAATTTTGCTAATTACATAGTTGAATCTTCTTTAATAAATGAAACTAATTATAAATTAATTAATGATTTATATATAGATTTCATAAACCAATCTGTTATGAATTATTATAAATCTAACTTGTTGTCTGAAAATCAAGAATATAGATATGTCTATAATGAATATAAAGAAGGTTTATTGTTATTTGACCTAATGGAGAGCGAAGTTTGGAACAAAGCTAAAAATGATACGTTAGGCTTGAAAAAATATTATAATGAAAACAGATCATTATTCAAGGATAATGAGATGGTATTTAATATAGAAGAGGAAGTTACAGCTGAAGTCATCTCGAAATATCAAGTCTTGTTTGAAAAAAAATGGATTAAATCCCTTAGAGAAAAAAAAGTTATTTTTATAAATAGAAAAGTTTTAAAAAAAATTAAAAAAAATATCAATAAATAATGCGTTATCTAATAGTATTTTTCTTGTTTTTTTCTTGCGATAATTATTTTAAAAACAATTCTACTATAGATATAGCTAGAGTAGAAGATGATTTTTTGTCTCAATCCGAAGTTGATGAAATTTTTGATTCCAGCACAAATTCTACAGATAGCACAATAATTTTAAATAATTATATAAACAATTGGGCTGCCAATAAATTATTAATACAGCGCGCATTAATAAATTTACCAGAGGAGAATCAAAATATGATTCACGAGTTAGTTAATAATTACCGAAATGATATATTGATAAACTCATATGTAGACGCTTTAATAGATGCGAACATGAATTTGGAAATCCTTCCTTCTGAGTTAGATAGTCTCTATAAAGAATTTAAAGAAACTTTTAAATTAAGTGAAGAACTTTTTAAATTTAGTTTCATCTATCTCCCGAAAGTTAATCCAGACATAAGACTATTTAAATCTAAATTGAAGAGATTCAATAATGATGATATTCAATATTTAGATTCACTCTCTTTTCAGTTTAATAGATATTCTTTAAACGATACAGTTTGGAGAAATAAAAATGAACTTTTTTATCAATTGCCTAAGTTGAGAAAGGTTAATAATAATTTGTTAAAAAAATCTAATTTTATTGAAATGAAAGATTCATTAGGTTTATATTTGATTAATATAAAAAAAGTGCTTAAAATTAATCAATACGCTCCTTTAGAGTATGTTTCTGAAACACTCAGAAGGATGATTATAAATAAAAGAAAATTGATATTTATTGATCAATTACGAAAAGATATAACTAAAGATGCAATTAAAAATAAAAGCTTTGAAATTTACTAAAAACTTATACCGAACCTCTATAGTTATCATAGCTGTATTGACCAATAATTTAATGTTATCCCAAAACGATTCTATTACAGATGTTAGTAAGAATAAAATTGATGGAGTTGCTGCAGTTATTGGTGATTTTTTAATATTAGATTCAGATATTGATAAACAATTCGATCAACTTAAAGCTTCTGGAATATCTACAGATGACATGACTAGATGTCAAGTTTTTGGAAAATTATTAGAAGATAAGTTATATCAACATCATGCAGTACAAGATAGTATTGTCGTAAATAACTTAGAAATCCAATCTTTTGTTGATCAACAGATTGATGCATTTGCAAAGCAAATTGGTTCGATGGAGAAGTTAATTAACTATTACAATAAAAATTCCGAACAAGAGCTTAGAAATGAAATGTTTGAGTTAAATAAGAGTTCAGAATTAGCAAAACAAATGCAAGAAAAAATAATTAAGGAAACTGAAGTCACACCTGAAGAAGTTAGACAGTTCTTTAATTCTATTCCAGAAAATGATCGCCCCCTTTTTAATACAGAGTTAAAAGTAGCACAAATTGTAGTAATACCTAAAACTACTGAAGAGGAAAAGCAAAAAGTGATTGATAGGTTAGAGCAATTTAAAGCCGATGTTGTAGATAATGGATCTAGCTTTACTACTAAAGCTGTTTTGTACACTGAAGATTTTGGGTCTAGAAAAAATGGAGGTAAATACACACTTAATAGAAAAAAGCCTCAGATGGTTAAGGAATACAGAGATGTAGCTTTCTCATTGCAAGAAGGAGAGATTTCAGATCCTTTTGAAACTTCATACGGATTTTTTATTATTCTTCTTGAAAAGATTAGAGGTCAAGAATATGATGTTAGAAGTATATTATTAAAGCCTAAAATAAACTCTTCTGAGATAGATGAAGCAAAGGATAAATTAGAAAATGCTAGACAAAGAATTCTAAGTGGTGAAATTACTTTTGCTGAAGCTGCATTAGAAGTTAGTGATCAGATAGAGACTAAATATGATGGCGGTCAATTAATTAACCCAGAGACTCAAGATTATAATTTTGAATTAACTAAAATTGATCCTGAATTATACTCGCAAATTGAAAAACTAAAAGATGGAGAGGTAAGTATTGTTCTTCAAGATGAAGATAGAACGAATCCGGTTAAGTTTAAACTTTTAACGGTAACTGATCGAACAGATGAACATGAGGCAAACTTTGCTAAGGATTATTTAAAAATACAATCACTTGCACTTCAAAATAAAAAATTAAAAGAAATCGAAAAGTGGCAAAATATTAAAATTGAGGACACTTACGTAAAGATCGCTAATGAACACAGAGATTGTGATTTTTTTAGTAATTGGTTGAAAAATTAATAATATAAATTAAGTAGATATGGCATTTGATATTAATATGATTAAAAATGTTTATAAAAACATTTCTGAACGTGTAGATACAGCTAGAAAAATAACCGGTACTCATTTAACTTTGTCTGAGAAAATATTATACTCACATCTTTGGGATTCCATTGCTAACACTAAATTAAATAGAGGTGAAGATTACGTAAACTTTGCACCTGATAGAATAGCATGTCAAGATGCAACTGCTCAAATGGCACTTCTTCAATTTATGCAAGCTGGAAAAAATAAAGTTGCGGTACCTACTACTGTACATTGTGATCATTTGATTCAAGCTAAACAAGGAGCTTCAATTGACTTAAAAAGAGCTAATTCAGTTAGTAGTGAAGTTTTTGAATTTTTAGCTTCAGTTTCAAATAAATATGGTATTGGTTTCTGGAAACCAGGTGCTGGAATTATTCATCAAGTTGTCTTAGAGAATTATGCATTCCCAGGTGGAATGATGATAGGTACTGATTCGCATACGGTTAACGCTGGTGGATTAGGTATGGTCGCAATTGGAGTAGGAGGAGCAGATGCGGTTGATGTTATGGCTGGCATGGCATGGGAATTGAAATTCCCGAAGCTAATTGGGATAAAATTATCTGGTAAGTTAAATGGTTGGACTTCACCTAAAGATGTAATATTAAAAGTAGCTGGTATACTTACTGTTAAAGGTGGTACCGGAGCTATTATCGAATACTTTGGAGATGGAGCAAAATCAATGTCCTGTACTGGTAAAGGTACTATTTGTAATATGGGTGCAGAGGTTGGAGCAACCACTTCAACATTTGGTTATGATGAATCTATGGAAAGATACCTTAGAGCAACTAATAGGGATAGTGTTGCTGATGCGGCAAATGAGGTTAAGGAATACCTTACTGGAGACCCCGAAGTTTATGCAAATCCAGAAAATTATTTTGATCAAGTTATTGAAATCAACTTAGATGATTTAAGACCTCATCTAAACGGTCCATTTACTCCAGATTTAGCAACTCCTGTTTCAGAAATGAGCGAAAAAGCTAAGAAGAATGATTGGCCACTTAAAGTTGATTGGGGTTTAATTGGATCTTGTACAAATTCATCTTATGAAGATTTGGATAGAGCTGCTTCAATTGCAAAACAAGCAGTAGATAAAAAGCTTGTTATTAAATCAGATTTAGGTATTAACCCTGGTTCTGAACAAGTTAGATTTACAGCTGAAAGAGATGGATTATTAAAAATATTTCAAGATTTAAATGCAACAATTTTCACTAACGCTTGTGGTCCTTGTATAGGACAATGGGATAGAAGTGATCGTAAGGGGCAAGAAAAAAATACTATAGTCCATTCTTTTAATAGAAACTTTTCTAAAAGAGCAGATGGAAATCCTAATACTCATGCATTTGTCGGTTCACCAGAAATGGTTACTGCAATTGCTATTTCTGGAAGATTAGACTTCGATCCGGTTAACGATTTTTTAATAAATAATGATGGAGATAAAGTTAAATTAGAGCCTCCATATGGTAAAGAATTACCTCCTTCTGGGTTTGATGTTGAAGACGCAGGCTATATAGAACCTATTAAAGATGGAATTAATGTTAATATAATTGTGAATGCGAATTCTGAAAGATTACAACTTTTGATTCCTTTTACACCTATAGGAAATGAAATAATCAATGCAAGACTATTAATTAAAGCATTTCAAAAATGTACTACTGATCATATATCTATGGCAGGTCCATGGTTAAGATATAGAGGTCACCTTGATAATATATCTAACAACTGTTTGATTGGTGCTGTGAATATATTTAATAAGAAAACAAATTTTGTTAAAAATCAACTCACAGGAGAATATGCTGGTGTTCCTGATACTCAAAGACATTATAAATCGGAAGGTATAAAAACTGTGGTAGTTGGTGATCATAATTACGGGGAAGGTTCATCAAGAGAACACGCTGCAATGGAGCCTAGGCATCTAGGCGTTTGTGCAGTAATAGTTAAGTCTTTTGCACGTATTCATGAGACTAATCTGAAAAAACAAGGAATGTTAGGCTTAACTTTTAATAATGAATCTGATTATGATTTAATTCAAGAGGATGATATATTTAATTTTATAGATTTAGAGACCTTTAAGCCTGGTAAGCCATTAATTATAGAAGTTGTTCATTCAGATAAGACTAAAGATTTAATTGTTACTAATCATACTTATAATCAATCGCAAATTGATTGGTATAATGAAGGTTCAGCTTTAAATCTTATTAAAAAGCAAAATAAATAATATCACAGCTGCCTAATACCTGAAGTTAAAAAAGGTTTTACAGGGAAGCTTGTAAATACTTTAAAATCTTCTAAAAAGGAACTCTCATTTCCTAAAAAAGCAAGTACTTTTTCTACGGGTACTTTTTGAAACATTTTTGTAAAAACATCCTTCCCTGTTAACTTATTAGATAATAAAACATCTATTAACGTTCTGTCAGTCCATTGATAATATTTGTTTTTAAAAGACGTTTGTTGAATTATATTATTCCCCTCAACTAGATTATTTATAATCTCTGTAATATTTTTTTGAATGAATTGAAAAGTATAACCAGAACTTGCTTTAGTATATCCTCCTGAAGTTCCAATATTGATAACATTCAGTTTCGGATTTTGCTCAAACTTTTCTAAGGACATCGGAATCACTCCAGACTCCTGGTGAATAATAGTATAATTATCAATTTCTAATTCTTCTTTTATATATTTCTTTAATTCTAAAGTATATACTTCTTTATCAAGGACTCTTGGGCTAAACAAAGTGTACTCAACTAAAGCCTCTGTGGTGGATGTTGGTAAAACATACATAAAGGTTGCTCCATTTTCTTGTGACACTCTAAAATCCATTAGTATTCCAATTTCTGGATTAAAAACTGGTTTTTCAGTTTTAATAACCCATCCTTTAAAATGTTGAAGTAAAGAATTTTGTTCGTTAATTTTTGGATTAAAAAGATTTGTCGAATTGAAAATATAATTTGCTGTATACCTATTCTTAGTTGTTTTTAAAATAGCTTTTTTGTTGATATTATCAATAGAGTTTATCGTCTCTTTAATAAATGATACATTTTTAAATTTCTTAGCATAATTAATTACAAAATTGTAAAAATCTATACCTTGAATCATTTTGTATGTATATGTTTCTAAATTTAATTCTTTTTTGAAATCTGTAGATAGAAATTCTAATTTACTCCATTTGGCATATACAATTGATTCAAAAGGCCCTGGATTTTTTTCCCAGAAACACCATGTTCTATCATTGCTTTTTTTTTGATCTTTATCAATAACTAATATCGACTTGTTTTGTAATGAAGGAGTTTGTAATATTTTATATAATAAACTTAATCCCGCACAACCCGAACCAGCAATAATATAATCGTATTTCATTTATCTTATTTGAAATATTTAAAAGGAACAACTAACATACCAAAGCATTCACTTTTTTCTTTGCCAATATTTTTGTGATGTATTTTGTGAGCTCTTCTTACTCCTTTTGCATACCAGTTATTTGCTTTTTTAAAAAACTTAAATCTTTGATGTATAAATATATCATGTACAACAAAATAAGATGCTCCATAAGCCATTATACCAAAGCCTATTGGAAGTCCATACCAAAATCCTTCATAACTCCATAAGTAAAAACAACTCATACTTACAACTGCGTAAAAAATAAAAAAGAGATCATTTCTTTCAAACCAACTATCATGTTTTTTATGGTGATGATCTCTGTGAACACTCCATAGAAATCCATGCATGATATACTTATGTGTAAACCATGCCATAAATTCCATTATTAAAAATGTAATCAAAAATGTAATAAACCAAAGGATTATATTCATAATAAATTATAAAAGGTTAAGCTGGTATTTAACATAGCTTCTAGTTAATAGTTCAATTTTTTTGTAATTTGGGACTCTTATTCTGGTATTTTTTATATCTAAAGCTGGGGTCTTTTTAAGTTTTTTTAATAATTGGCTATAATATCTGTATGCCATAAAAACTCCAAATTTCGCCTCTATAGGTAATTTTTTTATGCCGTTTAAACCTTCTTTGAAATCCTCTTCAATCTCATTAATTATTTTAATTTTTGACTCTTCATTTAATTTATTCAAGTCAGTATTTGGAAAGTATGTACGGTTTAAAACTTCAAAATCATCTTTTAAATCTCTTAGGAAATTAACTTTTTGAAATGCAGATCCTAACCTCATAGCAAACGATTTTAATTCTTCATACTTTTCTGTGTCACCATTTACAAACACTTTCAAACACATTAGACCAACTACATCAGCAGAACCATATATATAGTCTTCATACTCCTGATCGGTCATGTATTTTTTTTTATGTAAATCTTTCTCCATGCTACCCATAAAAGAATCAACTAGATCTTTATCGATATTAAATTTGTGGTAGGTTGCTTGAAATGAATTTAATATGGGGTTCAAATGAATTTTATTTTTTAAAGACTTTTCTAAATCACAAGAAAAATCTTTAAATAATAAATTTTTATCATAGTCATGAAATGAATCTACAATCTCATCTGCAAATCTAACAAAACCATAAATATTATAAATATGTTGACGAATACTTTTAGACAACATTTTTGTTGCTAATGAAAATGAAGTGCTGTAAGTCTTTGTGACAATTTTACTGCAATCATTTGAAACATTATCAAAAGTTTTTTTCATAATAACATTAATTTTGGTTAAAGCTAATACATTTTATTTGTTATTTATTAAATCAGCTACAAGTTTACCTGAAACAATTGCTGGAGGTACTCCAGGTCCAGGCACTGTTAGTTGACCAGTGAAATACATATTTTTTACTAATTTACTTTTAAGCTTTGGTCTAAGGAACGAAGTTTGAAGCAGTGTATTAGCTAATCCGTAAGCATTTCCCTTATAAGAGTTATAGTCCTCTATAAAATCACTAACGCAAAAAGATTTCTTGTAGATAATACTATCCTTTATTTTTTGTTCTGTTATTGTTTCAAGTCTTTTTATTACAATTTTAAAATATTTTTCTCTAAGTTCTTGTGTATCGTCCAAGTCAGGAGCTAATGGTATTAAAATAAAACCATTTTCGCACCCTTCTGGTGCCGTATGTCTATTGGTTATTGAAGTAAAGTTTGCGTAAAATAAAGGTTCAGAAGGCCACTTGGGGTCTTTGTAAATTTCTTTTGAATGCAAATCAAAATCAGTATCAAAAAACAAATTATGGTGCGCTACATTCTTTAACTTTTTATCAAAACCTAGATAAAAAAGTAATGATGATGGAGCTAGTACCTTACCTGACCAATATTTTTCAGAATACTGTCTAAGCTTCTTTGGTAATAGTTTTTCTGTATGGTTGTAATCAGCTCCAGATAATATTATATCATAATTTATTACTTTATTATTAACTTCAATTCCAGTAGCTATATTTTTGTCAGTAATAATTTTGTTGATATTGGATTTGTTGTGATAACTAACGCCGAGTGATTTTCCAATACTCATCATCGCATTTACAACATCATAAAAACCATTTGTAGGTTGCCAAGTTCCAAGACCGAAATCTGCATAATTCATAAAATTATAAAAAGCTGGGGTGTTAGAAGATTCAGCCCCAAGGAATAATACAGGAAACTCCAATATAGACCTTAGTTTAGGGTTCTTAAATTCTTTATGAACCTCTTTTTTTATATTAGAAAAGAAATAACCAACTCTTTTAATTGTGTCAACTGAAATAAGCTCTAGTGGAGTGAGTCCTGGCATTTTATACAGCATGTCTGTTACCGCAATTTTATAGTTTTCTTTTGCTTTAGAAATAAACTTCTCAAGTCGTTTTGAACTCCCTTTTTCTTCTTTTTCAAAAACTTTACAAATTTCTTCTAATGAGTCTGGAATTGCAATAAAATCCTGTTTACCAAAATACACATGATAAGCTGGGTTTAGTTTTTTCAACTCATAATAATCTTTAGTTTCTTTGCCAAAATCATTAAAAAATTTCTCAAAAACATCTGGCATCCAATACCAGCTAGGGCCCATGTCAAATGTAAAACCATCTTCCTTAAATTGTCTTGCTCTACCACCAAAATCATCATTCTTTTCGAAGACATCAACTTGATGCCCCATTTTTGCTAAGTAACATGCAGCTGATAGGGAAGAAAACCCTGAACCAATAATTGAAATAGTTTTTTTCATAAATTATATTTGTGCGTACGAGAAGACTCGAACTTCCACAACTAAATAAGTCATTAGGCCCTCAACCTAACGCGTCTACCAATTCCGCCACGTACGCATAAAAATAGAAAAACAAATATAAAATTTATTAAACCATTTTATGCAAGTTTTAATCAAAATACACTTATTTTTTATTTTATTTAACATATTAAATAATTTCTTAAATTGCCATATAATTTAATTCTTGTCTTATGAAAAATCCTCTATACATTACTTTTTTATTTTTATTCTCTTGTAGCATTTTTTATGCTCAAAAAGAAAAAAAGAATCTGAATAAAAACCCACTAGATAACATAAGTTTAAATGGTTTACAATGGAGAAGTGTAGGCCCATCTTTAACATCTGGAAGAATTTCTGATATTGCTGTAAACCCTAACAATATATTTGAATATTACGTAGCTACATCTGCTGGTGGAGTTTGGAAAACTATTAATTCAGGAGTTGATTACACCCCTATATTTGATGATGAAGGTTCTTACTCTATAGGTTGTGTAACTATTGACCCTAATAACCATAATGTCTTATGGGTTGGTTCAGGCGAAAACAATAATCAAAGATCTGTTTCATATGGTGACGGTGTTTATAAGTCTATCAATGGAGGTGCATCGTGGCAAAATATGGGCTTGAAGTCGTCAGAGCATATTGGGAAAATAATAATTGATCCTAATGACTCAGATACTGTTTATGTAGCCGCTATTGGTCCTTTGTGGAGCAAAGGTGGTGAAAGAGGCTTGTATAAAAGTATTGATGGTGGTGTTAACTGGAGTTTGATTTTATATATTGATGAAAATACTGGCGTTAATGATGTGATAATTGACCCTAGAAACCCTGATGTTTTATACGCTTCAAGTTTTCAACGAAGAAGACATGTCTTTACTTATGTTGGTGGTGGCCCTGGCTCAGGATTACATAAATCTGTAGATGGTGGCCAAAATTGGATTAAAATTAATGAAGGTCTTCCTAATGAAGAGCTTGGGAGAATAGGTTTAACTATTTCACCAGCTAATCCTGAATATTTATATGCAATTGTAGAAGCTGCTAACGCTAAAGGTGGCTTTTATAGATCTTTGAACAGGGGAGCATCTTGGGTAAAGCAAAGTAGTCACTCTACAAGTGGGAATTATTATCAAGAAATTATTGCTGATCCAATAGATCCAAATAGAGTTTTCTCTATGGATACCTGGATGACAGTTACTAATGATGGAGGAAAGACCTTTAATAAAGTAGGTGAAGATTTTAAACATGTAGATAACCATAGTATATGGATTAATCCAAAGAATAATAGTCATTGGTTAGTGGGTTCTGATGGTGGTATTTATGAGACTTTTGACAACGCAAATAACTGGGACTTTAAAGAGAATTTACCTGTAACTCAATTTTATAAAGTAGCTGTTGATAATGCTGAGCCATTTTATAATATATATGGTGGAACACAAGACAATTTTAGTATTGGCGGTCCTTCTAGAGTAAAAACAGCTCATGGAATAACAAATCAAGATTGGTTCATTACTCATGGTGGAGATGGTTTTGAATCTCAAGTTGATCCAGAAAACCCAAATATAGTTTATGCACAGTCTCAGTATGGGTGGTTAGTTAGGTATGATAAATTAAGTGGAGAAGAAGTAGGTATTAAGCCAATAGCAAGAAAGGGTGAGTTAGATTATAAATGGAATTGGGATGCACCACTTACGGTTAGTAAGCACAAAAGTGGGAGACTATATTTTGCTGCGAATAAAGTTTTTAAATCAGATGATTATGGAAATAGTTGGGAAGTTATAAGTGGTGATCTATCTCGAAAGATTAATAGAAACGAATTAAAAGTATATGATAGAGTTTTAAGTATGGACGCTGTTGCCAAAAATGGTTCAACTTCTCCTTACGGAACAATTGTCTCACTATCAGAATCTCCAATAGACTCTAACTTAATTGCAATTGGAACCGATGATGGTTTAATTCAATTAACAAAAAATGGAGGTGAAAGCTGGAGTAAAATAGATAACATACCTGGAGTCCCTAATCAATCTTATACTAATAGTATTTATCTTTCTAAACATGACGTTAATATAATGTACGTTGCATTTAATCACCATAAATATGGAGATTTCAAGCCCTACATATATAAATCAATGGATCAAGGTAAGACTTGGAAATCAATTTCAAATAATCTTCCAGAAAGAGGTAGTGTATATTCGATTGAAGAAGATCATATTAATAATAATCTAATATTTTGTGGTACAGAATTTGGTGTTTATTTTTCTCCATCTGCAGGTGAAAGATGGAAAGCTTTAGATAATGGGTTGCCTACTATCGCTGTTAGGGACATCGCCATTCAAGAAAGAGAAAATGATTTAATATTAGGGACTTTTGGTAGAGGCTTTTATGTACTAGATGATTATTCGTCTTTACGATCAGTTGAGGACTATTTTTCTACAGATAATTCAAACATTTTTCCTGTAAGAGATGCTTTAATGTGGGAAAAAAGTATGCCTTTAGGCTTGCCTGGTAAAGCCTTTCAAGGAGATAATTTTTACTCAGCAACTAATTTAGGTCCTGTTGCAATGATAACATATTATCATAACCAAGATTATAAATCATTAAAATCTAAAAGACAGGATACAGAAAAAACTTTAATCAAAAATAAAGCAAATATTAATTACCCTTCTTATGATGAGTTATATCAAGAAAAAAACGAGATTGAACCTAAGTTAGTTTTTACAATTAAAAATTCTGATGGTCTAGTTGTGAAAAAAGTTTTTAAAACCCCTAAAAAAGGAATTCAACGATTTAAATGGAATCTTAGGTATGAAGAAAAAGTACCCGTGAGTTTCAACAGCTCATCTTTTTATAACCCCTTTGCAGGAGTTTCTGAAGGGACTTTAGTAAACCCGGGTATATACACTGTTGAAATGGATCTTTTTGACGGTGTAAACTCAACTAAAATTATAGATACTACAGCCTTCTCTATACTCCCCTTAGAGAACTCTATTATGCCTGCAATAAATAGAGAAGAAAAAGTTGCATTTCAAAGAAGTGTATCTAAATTGGAAGGTAGGATGTTGGAAAGTGCCAAGATGTTGGATCAAGCTAAAAATAAAATTAAGTATTTTATTAAAGCAATAAAAATTGTTGAAGCTCCACTTGTAGAACTGTCTGTTTTGATAAAATCAGTAGAAACTAAAATTAAAGATATTAATATTAGATTTTATGGAAATTCTATTAAAAGTAAATTGGATATAGAACAGGTTCCTACAGCTTATAGCAGATTAATGTCAATACTATATGAGCAAAAATATTCAACATCAGCACCTACAAAGACTCATATTGAGAGTTTTATAATTGCAGATGATGAGTTTAAGCCAATATATAATGATATAAAAAAATTATTAAAAGTAGATATTAAAGAATTAGAAGATAAATTAAAAATTATAGATGCACCATACACGCCAGGAAGACTAAAGCCTAAGAATTAATATAAATACATGGTCAAATATTATGATGTTTTAGTGCCCTTACGGGAAGTTTAAATGTATGAAGTTCAGTCACCTATCTAGTGTCTTATATAAAAAAACCCCATCTTTACAGATAGGGTTTTGTTTTAATCGTGACCGGGCTGGGGTTCGAACCCAGGACCCTCTCCTTAAAAGGGAGATGCTCTACCAGCTGAGCTACCAGGTCTTATTTATTTAATAAGTGTGCAAATATAAAATGTTTAATTTATATTACAATGTTTTTTTAATAATATTAATTATTAATTATAATACAAGTTTTTCGTATTACAATTAGCTTAAAGTTTAATATGAATATAGTTTTATTAGGTTATATGGGGTGTGGAAAAACAACAGTAGGTAAAAGGTTGTCTAAATTAATTAATAAAAAATTTATTGATCTAGATCAGTTTATTGAACTAACCTACAATCAAAAAATTCAGGATATTTTTTTAAATCAAGGAGAGGTTTATTTCAGGAAAATAGAATCTAAATGTTTGAGTACTTTGATGCTAAAATATAATAACGCCGTTATATCATTAGGAGGAGGTACAATTTGTTACTCTAATAATTTAGAGTTAATTAACAACTCCAATTCGTTTTATTTAAAATATTCAATTGCGAATTTGTCTGAGAGATTACTTAAAATCAACTCAACAAGACCAATCTTATCAACTATTAATGACCATGATAAAATGATAGACTTTGTTTCAAAGCATTTATTTGAACGAAACTATTATTATAATCAAGCATCTAAAGTAATTGATTGTGATCTAAAAGATCAAGATGAGATAGCCATTGAAATACTAACAATTTTAAGTTAAAAACGCTTCAGCTGTATTTTCTTTAAATCTAACCTTAACGTGACTAATAGTTGTAGTTGATAAAGAAATTCCTTTAAAATCTGCTTTAACCGGATATTTTTTATGATTTCTATTTACCAATACTGCAGTTTTAAATTGTTTTATTTCTGTATCTAAAAAATGCTTAATAGCATAAATTAATGTAGCTCCAGAATTTAAAACATCGTCCACTAAAACTAAAGACTTATTTCCGTATTCTTCTTTACTTAAGGAAGTGACTACTTCGTCTAAGGGATTATTTTTATTTATTTTTACACTGCAGGTTGTGATATTTAAGTCAGAAATTTTAGTTAAAATTTCTTTTAGTTTAATAGCAATTATATATCCATTTTTTTCTATACCCGCTATAATAACCTCTTTTTCATCAATATTACTTTCAATTATTTGATGTGCAATTCTTGTGATTTTTTGATTAACTTGCACTGTGTTAAGAATTATTTTTCTTTTCATCTTTGTTATTGCTTAACTTATTTATACATTTCTATAGGAAGACTTTTTTTCTTAAAATATGGTTAAACTTAATATAAAAATATTATTTAATCGTATCTTGCACCAGTAAAAATCAAAAAATATAATGAAAAATAAAATTTATTTTTTTCTATCCCTAAGTTTAACATTTCTTTTGTTTTCTTGCCCGGATAATGATTCTGGCTTAGAATCAATACCGGAAGTTGATAGAACTATTCAACAAGTTGTAGACGATTCAATATTAAATAGTTATTTAGAAACTCATTATTATAATGCTGGTGAGCTTTCTCAGATGGCAAATTTTACAATTAATGATATTATTATAACAGCTTTGCCGGAAAGTGGTGTTTTACCTGACCCAGACATCAATAATATGCTTATTGACGATGTTATAACAGGTACAACTGTTCATCTAGATGCAGAGTACGATTATTATTACCTAAATTTAAACCAAGGAGGTGGTGAAGAATCTCCATTTTTTTCTGACAAAGTAAGAGTTAATTACGAAGGGAATTTATTAGATGGAGAAGTATTTGACAATGCATTTTCTCCAGTAGTCTTTGATTTAACTGCTGTTGTTGCTGGTTGGGGTAGAGTTATTCCTGAATTTAATGTTGCAGAAGATTTTAGTTTAAATTCTGACGGAACTGTTAATTATACTAACCCTGGAATTGGTGTTATGTTTATTCCATCTGGTCTTGCTTATTATTCAAGTGCCGCTGGTACTATACCTGTTTATTCTTGTTTGATTTTTAAATTTTCTTGTTTTCAAATGGAATCTAATGATCATGATTTAGATAATGTTCCTTCATACATTGAAGATATCAATGGTAATTTAGATTTAACTGATGATGATAGTGATGGTGATACTTTTTATGATTTCATTGATAGTGATGATGATAACGACGGTACTCTAACAATTGATGAAGACTTAGAGCCAGACTCTGATTTGTCAATAGATAGAGATGGTGACGGAGATCCGACTAATGATATTGGTGATGGAGATCCAACAAATGATGACACTGATGGTGATGGTGTGCCAAACTATCTTGATGCTGATGATTCAGCTTCTAGAAAAGATTAATTTACTAAATTACATAGTAAATATATCCATTCAAAATGTTTAAATACTTAATTAGCTTTACATCAGCAATCTTATTTTTTTTATTTACGACTAATGTTTTTAGCCAATGTAATGGCTCTATTGACTCATGTGATAAAAGATATGATGAAGTAGCATATTTGACTACTCATAACTCTTTTAATTCACGTCAAGATAGTTTTCTCTTTCCAAATCATAATACCAATATTGAAGTACAACTTAATTCAGGTGTCCGAGCATTAATGATTGATGTTTATGAGGATAATGGTATTTCAGTTGTATATCACGGTTATTCATTTTTGGGTTCAAAACCATTATCAACATATTTAAACACCATTAAATACTTCTTAGATACTAATCCAAATGAAATAATCACTATAATCTTAGAATGCTATACAACCGCAAATGCAATTGAAAATGACATGAGTAAAGCTGGATTAATAAACTATCTACATAGTCAAAACTCTCTTTCCCCATGGCCAACTTTACAAACAATGATAAACTCTAATAAACGCTTAGTAGTTTTATCTGATAAAAGTGATGAAACTTCAATTCATGACTGGTATCATTATATTTGGGATTTTGCTATAGAGAATAAATATGGAGATATTAACTGTGATTATAACAGAGGTAAGCCATCAAATAAGTTGTTTATATACAATCATTTTGTAACATCTACTATAGGTAGTGTTACAGAATCTAAACGAGTAAATTCAAATCCATACTTCTTAAATCACGTTACAGAATGCCAGCTTTTAAAAAATAAATTTCCTAATTTTATAACTGTAGACTTTTATAAAATAGGGAACGCTTTAGAAGTGGTAAACCAATTGAACTTTCAAACTCAGTTAGTGGAGTAATAGAGGTTAGGTAACCTAATCAACATTCAAGTTTATTTTAGTAAATTTTTTTCATATAGTTTTTCAACTTTTTCTCTTGCCCAAGGAGTTGTTCTTAAAAATTTCAAAATCGATTTATGGCTTGGATTATTCTTAAAGGAATTCATGTTTAATATATCACCTAATTTTTCCCAACCGAATTCTAAATACAATTGTTCTAACATAGTTGCTAGTTTAATACCATGTAATGGGTTGTTTGGCTGTTCTTTACTCATTGGTATTAAAGTAATGTTGTATTAGTGATAAATAGACGAATAGTTAACTTGAATTTATTTTCTTTTTAAAACTTTTTCTACTTTTTCCATAATAGAGTCCGCATTAAGTCCGTATTTTTCCATTAATTGTGCTGGTGTACCTGATTCACCAAATGTATCATTAGTCGCAACAAATTCTTGAGGTGTTGGGTGTTCTAATGCTAAGACTCTAGCTATAGATTCACCTAAACCACCCAGATGGTTATGTTCTTCAGCAGACACTAAACATCCAGTTTTTCTAACCGATTCTAAGATAGAGTTTTTATCTAAGGGCTTTATAGTGTGTATATTAATTACCTCTGCAGAAATTCCTTTCTCTAGTAATATTTCAGATGCTTTCAATGCTTCCCAAACTAAATGACCTGTAGCTACAATAGTTACATCATTTCCTTCAGTTAAATTAACTGCTTTTCCAATTTCAAAAACTTGATCTTTAGGTGTGAAAATTGGTACAGCCGGTCTGCCAAAACGCAAATAAACAGGTCCTTCATAACTAGCAATGGCAATTGTTGCAGCTTTTGTTTGATTATAATCACATGTATTAATGACTACCATACCCGGCAGCATTTTCATAAGGCCAATATCTTCTAAAATCTGGTGTGTAGCACCATCCTCACCAAGAGTTAAGCCTGCGTGAGATGCACATATTTTTACATTTTTATTTGAATAAGCAATTGATTGTCTAATTTGGTCATATACTCTACCTGTAGAGAAATTAGCAAATGTACCAGTAAATGGAATTTTACCTCCAATGGTAAGTCCTGCAGCTATCCCCATCATATTTGCTTCAGCTATCCCAACCTGGAAGAATCTTTCTGGATTCTCATCTATAAACTGATTCATTTTTAATGATCCTATTAAATCAGCACATAATGCTACTACATTTGGATTAGATCTTCCTAACTCAGCTAAACCATCACCAAAACCACTCCTTGTATCTTTTTTCTCTGTATATGTATATTTTTTCATAATTTTTTTGTGGTTTTGTTAGTAGTCTCCTAAAGTTTCTGGATTTTGCTTTAAAGCACTTTCAAGTTGATCATCATTTGGAGCTTTTCCGTGCCATGCATGTGTGTGCATCATGAAATCCACACCATTACCCATCATTGTCTTTAATAAAACACAAACAGGTTTTTTGTTATTGGTCAGACTTTTTGCTTTACTCATTCCATCTATTATGTCTTGAATATTATTACCATTATTTATTTCAACTACAAGCCATCCGAAAGAATCAAACTTATCTTTTATACTACCCATAGGTAAAACATCATCAGTTGCTCCATCAATCTGCTTGCCATTTAAATCGATAGTTGCAATAATGTTGTCGATATTTTTTGCAGATGCATACATCATTGCTTCCCAGTTTTGTCCTTCTTGCAACTCTCCATCTCCATGTAAACTGTATACAATTCTAGAATCATTGTTTAGTTTTTTTGCTTCAGCTGCACCCAATGCAACCGACATACCTTGTCCAAGTGAACCTGAGGCAATTCTAATTCCTGGTAATCCTTCATGAGTAGTAGGGTGACCTTGAAGTCTAGAGTTTAATAAACGAAAAGTATTTAACTCATTTACATCAAAATATCCCGATCTAGCTAAAACACTATAAAAGACAGGTGAAATATGCCCATTTGACAGAAAAAACAAATCTTCATCATAACCATTCATTTCAAATTTCGCATTTCTATTCATTATAGTAGAGTAAAGAACAACTAAGAATTCAGCACAACCTAGTGAGCCTCCAGGGTGTCCAGAGTTTACTTTATGGACCATTCTTAATATATCTCTTCTAACTTGTATAGTTAATTGTTGAAGTTCTAGCATTGTTATATTTTTTATGAAGCTAAAATAAATCAATCCATAAGTATTATAAAATTAAGACCTTCTCTTTTATCAACAATGTATCTGTTTTACTAACATTTGAGTTTTATAGATGCATATTGAAATTATGTTATTTATATTTGCTTTAAATTAATAATATGAAATTTGACCTGATTAAAACTGACTCTAAATCATCTGCCCGAGCTGGATTAATTAGCACTGATCATGGAAAAATTGAAACACCTATTTTTATGCCAGTTGGTACGTTAGCTAGTGTAAAGGGAGTTCATCAAAGGGAACTTAAAAATGATGTAAACGTTGATATAATTTTAGCTAATACTTATCATCTTTATTTGAGGCCTAATACTGATATAATTGAAAAAGCAGGAGGTATTCATAAATTTATTAATTGGGATAGAAATATACTAACAGACTCTGGAGGTTACCAAGTATATTCTTTAGCTGCTAATAGAAAAATAAACGAAAAAGGTGTTAAATTTAAAAGTCACATCGATGGGAGTATTCATGAATTTACAGCAGAAAATGTTATGGATATTCAACGTACAATTGGCGCTGATATAATTATGGCTTTTGATGAATGTCCACCATATCCATGCTCATTTGACTATGCTAAAAAATCAATGCATATGACCCACAGGTGGTTAGATAGGTGTATTGAAAAATTAAAAACTACCCCTTATAAATATGACTACGAGCAAGCTTTTTTTCCTATCATCCAAGGAAGCGTTTATAAAGACCTAAGAAAGAGGTCTGCAGAATATATCGCAGAAACAAATTGTTTTGGAAATGCGATTGGTGGTTTGTCTGTTGGTGAGCCTGCTGAAGAAATGTATGAGATGTCTGACTTAGTTTGTCAAATTCTACCTAAATCTAAACCTAGATACCTTATGGGGGTAGGTACTCCAATTAACCTTTTAGAAAACATTAGTTTAGGAGTTGATATGTTTGACTGTGTTATGCCTACTAGAAATGCAAGGAACGGAATGTTATTTACTTCTGAGGGTACAATAAATATTAAGAACAGCAAATGGAAAGATGATTTTAGTTGCATTGATAGTATGGCACATACCTACGTTGATACAGACTATTCCAAAGCTTATTTAAAACACTTGTTTTCTGTTAATGAATTATTGGGTATGCAGATTTCTACAATTCATAATCTAGGGTTTTATAATTGGCTAGTAAAAGAGTCTAGAAGAAGAATTATTGAAGGAAATTTTGTAGATTGGAAAAACAGTATGGTAAAAAAACTAAGTAACAGACTATAATTAATGAAAATATTAGATTGGTACATACTAAAGAAGTATTTGAGTACTTTCATTACAATTCAATTGTTATTTATTCCAATTGCTATTATAGTAAACCTTGCTGATAATATTGATAAAATTTTAGCAAATGAAGTGCCATTTAATTTAGTAGCGAAGTACTATTTTAATTTCGCTATTTATTTTTCTAGTTCATTATTACCACTTTTTTTATTTTTATCTGTTATTTGGTTCACCTCTAAGTTAGCATCGGATACAGAAGTTATAGCTTTTCTAAGTTCAGGAATCTCTTTTTTTAGATTTTTAAGATCTTACCTTGTTGGAGCACTAATTATTGCTCTTGTTACATTCTTATTTGGCTTATTTATTGTTCCAAAAGCGAGTAAGGATTTTAATGAATTTTCATATAAATATCTAAAAGGGTCTAAAAAAAGCTATGATACTCAAAATATTTACAGGCAAATTAGTCCCAATGATTTTATTTATTTAAGTCAATTTAACCCTAAGAGTAAAGTTGGATCAAATTTCACATTAGAACACTTTGATGAAAACATATTAAAATACAAAATTGAAGCTAGTAATATTAGGTACTTACCCTCAGACAGTATATTTAGACTGTCAAATTATACTAAGAGAATTATTGGTATAGAAAACGATGTGATTATAAATAGAAGAACTTTAGATACTTCCTTTGCTTTCAAATTAAAAGATTTACTTCCAATTAAATACATAGCTGAAACATTAAGTTATCCAGAACTAGTTTCTTTTATTGAACAAGAGAAATTAAGAGGCTCCTCTAATATAGGTAGATATCAAGTAGTGAAATTTAAAAAATGGAGTATACCTTTTTCAGTTTTTGTTTTAACTATAATTGCTTTTTCAGTGTCATCTGTAAAGAGGAGAGGTGGGACTGGAGCAAATCTAGCTTTTGGAATTGTGGTAGCTATGATATTTGTATTTTTTGATAAAGTATTTAGTGTAATGGCTCAGCAGTCAGATTTTTCACCTTTTTTAGCTGTTTGGCTACCTAACATATTATTTGGAATACTTGCAATTTATTTATTATACCATGCGAAAAAATAACCTTAAGCATTACCTACACCTTCATTTTTTAGTTTTCATAGCTGGATTTACAGCGATTTTGGGTGAGGTTATTACCATTGGTTCTATTGCTTTAGTTTGGCATAGGATGTTTATAGCATTAGTACTAACCTTTTTGTTTTTAATTTACAAGGGTTATAATCTTATTATTAATACAAAGAACTTATTAAAATTTTCAATTGCAGGAATTATTATTGCTCTACATTGGATAACTTTCTTTGAAGCAATTGAGCAATCTAACATTTCTATTACTTTAGCAATGTTCTCGACAGGTGCTTTTTTCGCTTCTCTATTAGAACCAATTTTCTTTAAAAGGAAAGTGAGACCTGTTGAAATAATTTTAGGATTCTTGGTTATTTGTGGTGTATTTATAATTTTAAATGCAAATATCAATAGTTTTATAGGAGTTGTATTAGGTATTACTTCTGCATTACTAGCTTCACTTTTCTCAGTTTTAAATGGTAAATTAGTCCAGAAAAACAACCCTGTTGTCATCTCTTTTTATGAATTTTTCTCAGGTGTTATTTTTATACTTTTATATTTAATTTTTTCAGGGACTTTAGCTGAGCTTACTATCACTTCATTAATCAGTTATGATTATTTATATATATTTATACTAGGTTCTATTTGTACTGCTTATGCATTTATTGCATCCGTACATATATTAAAATATTTAAGTCCATATACATTAGTGTTAACTTATAACCTAGAGCCAGTTTATGGGATTTTACTAGCGATTTTTATCTTTCCAGAAAGCGAAAAAATGGAATTTTCTTTTTATGTTGGCACTCTAATTATACTTTCAACTATTATAATTAATTCAATACTTAAGTATAGGAAAAGTAAAAAAGTCACTTCATAATCCCTTATCAATGTTAAAGTTTTTATATTTGTTAATTACAACTTATTCCTATGAATTATTTAGATTTTGAATTACCGATTAAAGAGTTAGAAGATCAGCTAACTGACTGTAAAATAATAGGTGAAAAAAGCGACGTTGATGTTACTGAAACTTATGATCAAATTAAAAAAAAATTAATAAAAGCAAAAAAAGAAATATACAGTAGTTTAACTCCATGGCAGAGAGTTCAAATGTCAAGGCATCCTGATAGACCTTACACAATGGATTATATAAATGCTATATTCGGAAATTCGTTTTTGGAGTTACATGGAGATAGAAACTACAAGGATGACAAGGCAATGGTTGGTGGCCTTGGAAAGATATTTGATCAATCATATATGTTTATTGGGCAACAAAAAGGTTATAATACTAAAACAAGACAATATAGAAATTTTGGCATGGCTAATCCTGAAGGGTATAGAAAGGCTTTAAGACTTATGAAGTCCGCTGAAAAATTCAACATTCCTGTCGTTACATTAATTGACACACCTGGAGCTTATCCTGGCCTTGAAGCTGAAGAAAGAGGTCAAGGTGAAGCTATTGCGAGAAATATATTAGAAATGACTAGATTGAAGGTACCTATAATTACAGTTATAATAGGTGAAGGTGCATCTGGAGGTGCGCTAGGGATAGGAGTTGGAGATAAAGTATTAATGTTAGAGAATACTTGGTATTCTGTTATTTCACCGGAATCCTGTTCTTCGATATTATGGAGAAGCTGGGAATTTAAAGAACAAGCTGCATCAGCATTAAAGTTGACGGCTAAGGACATGAAGAAAATGAAATTAGTTGATCATATTGTTAAAGAGCCATTAGGTGGTGCTCACAGTAATAGAGAAAAAACATTTCTTAATGTTCGAGATGCAATTGTTAAATCTTATTCAGAATTTAAAGATTTATCTCCTAAAGATCTAGTTAGTAATAGAATGGATAAGTATTCAGCTATGGGGGTTTTTAACGATTAATATAAATCCAACCAATATTAACAATTTTTAACTTTTATTAACATCTATAATGTTTATTATAAGTTAAAAAGTTAAGTTTTTAAAACTCTTTTTCAGTTTATTATTTAATTAACTTAGCTTTATGAAACAGACTAAACCTTATCAAAACATAAGAGATAATAGAAACTCAATTATCAATTTAGAAAAGGGTAAAATTCCACCACAAGCAATTGATTTAGAAGAAGTTGTGTTAGGTGCTATGATGATCGATAAAAAGGGGGTTGATGAAGTTATAGATATTTTAAATTCAGAAGCTTTTTATAAGGAAGGTCATCAATATATATTTGAGGCTATTCTTACTTTATTTGAAAATAGCGAACCTATTGATCTGTTAACTGTTTCTTCTCAACTAAAGAAAGATAATAGATTAGAGCAAGCTGGTGGTGATTTTTACTTAATATCATTAACTCAAAAAGTTTCCTCATCAGCTCACATTGAGTTTCATGCAAGAATTATTTTACAAAAATATATTCAAAGAAGTTTAATAAAAATATCTAATGAGATTATAGAAGAGTCTTATGATGAAACAAAGGATGTTTTTGATTTATTAGATAAAGCAGAAGCTAAGTTATATGATGTAACTCAAGGTAATATAAAAAAGTCATCTGAAACAGCTCAAAGTTTAGTTATTCAAGCTAAGAAAAAAATTGAGGCAATATCTAATAAAGACGGTCTTAGTGGTATTCCTTCAGGTTTTGATAAGATTGATAAATTAACTTCAGGATGGCAAGAGAGTGATTTAATTATCATCGCTGCTAGACCTGGGATGGGTAAAACAGCACTCACTTTATCCATGGCTAGGAATATTGCTGTAAATCAAAGTATTCCAGTTGCTTTCTTTTCTCTTGAGATGTCATCAGTGCAGTTAATCACTAGACTAATATCTTCAGAAACTGGTTTGTCTTCAGAAAAATTAAGAACTGGAAGGTTAGAAAAACATGAATGGGAACAATTAAATGTGAAAGTTAAAAGTTTAGAAAAAGCTCCTCTTTATATTGATGATTCACCATCACTTTCAATATTCGATTTAAGAGCAAAAGCTAGAAGACTTTCTTCTCAACACGGTATAAAGCTTTTAATAGTTGATTATCTACAACTAATGACTATTGGAGGTAATAACAAAGGTGGTAATAGAGAACAAGAAATATCTACTATTTCTAGAAATTTAAAAGCTTTAGCTAAAGAATTAAGTATTCCTGTTATTGCACTTTCTCAACTGTCCAGGGCCGTTGAAACTAGGGGAGGTAGTAAGAGGCCGATTTTATCAGATTTACGTGAATCTGGAGCAATTGAACAAGATGCAGATATTGTATCATTTATATACAGACCAGAATACTATAAAATTGATGAGTGGGATGATGATGATAGATCTTCAACTGAAGGTCAGGCTGAATTAATTGTAGCTAAACATAGAAATGGAGGTCTTGATAACTTAAGGCTTAAGTTTATCAAGGAATTGGGTAGGTTTGAAAATATAGATGATTTTGATTCACCATATGAGTTTCATTCTAAAATGAATGCAGCTGCTAATGATGATACATTTAAACCAGATCCAAATCAGGCATTTAATATGCCTGATGATTCGAACCTTCCATTTTAATAATTAATTGATTTTATCAACAACAGCTTTGAATGCTTCTGGGTTGTTCATAGCTAAGTCAGCTAAAACTTTTCGATTTAAGTCAATATTTTTTGACTTAAGTTTTCCGATAAATTCAGAATAAGACATTCCATGTAGTCGAGCTGCAGCATTTATTCTCATAATCCACAATGCTCTGAATGATCTCTTTTTGTTTCTTCTATCTCTGAATGCATAAAGCATTGCTTTGTCCACAGCATTTTTCGCTACTGTCCACACATTTTTTCTTCTACCAAAGTATCCTTTGGCTTGTTTTAATACTTTTTTTCTTCTTGCTCTTTTGGCAACTGAATTTACTGATCTTGGCATTTTTTTTTGTTTTTTGAGTTAGGCGGTTTTAAAAACTCTTTTTTGCCCAATTCATGGTTAATAATTACCTGTTTTAAACTATTTTAATCTTAATTGTTGTTTGATATTACTTACATCACTTTTATGTACCAAAGTACTGTGTGTTAAAGCTAATTTTCTTTTCTTAGATTTCTTAGTTAAAATATGGCTTTTGAAAGCATGTTTTCTTTTAATCTTTCCAGTACCCGTTATTTTAAAACGTTTTTTTGCACTAGATTTTGTTTTCATTTTTGGCATATTCAATTAATTTTAATTGTTTTTATTATTTACTTTTTTTTAGGTGCTATAAACATTATCATTCTTTTACCTTCTAATTTTGGCATCTGCTCAACTTTCCCTATTTCTTCTAGATCCTGAGCTAATCTTAATAATAAAATCTCACCTTGATCTTTATATATTATAGATCTACCTTTAAAAAACACAAAAGCTTTTAATTTAGCTCCCTCTTTTAAAAATTTCTCAGAGTGCTTTTTCTTAAACTCATAATCATGATCATCAGTCTGAGGTCCAAATCTAATTTCTTTAATTACTACTTTAGTAGTTTTAGATTTTATAACTTTTTCTCTTTTCTTCTGCTCGTAAAGGAATTTTTTATAATCCACTATTTTACAAACTGGAGGTTTTGCTTTTGGAGAAATCTCTACAAGATCTAAACCTTGTTCATCAGCTAATATTAGAGCCTTGCTTTTGGAATAAACTCCTAGCTCTACATTTTCTCCAACTAATCTAACCTCAGGTGCTAAGATTTTGTTGTTTATTTTATGTTCATCAACCCTGATTATCCTTGCTGGACCTCTGGGTTTTCTTCTTCTAATTGCTATAGTATATAATTTTAGTTGTTAAATATTTTTTTTATTGAATCTTTTATTTCTTTAATAAATTCGTCAACATTCATTTTTCCTAAATCTTCACCACCATGTTTCCTTAGAGAAATACAGTTTTCTTTTTCTTCATTCTCTCCTATTATAATCATATAAGGAGTTTTCTTCATCTCTGCATCACGAATCTTTCTTCCCATCGTTTCATTTCTATCATCAAGCAGGGCGCGAATTTCGTTAATTTCTAACAAATTTAAAACTTTTTTCGTGTATTTCTCGTATTTATCGCTAATACTAAGGATTATAACCTGTTCAGGTATTAGCCATAGGGGTAAATTACCAGCAGTATTTTCTAGTAAAATAGCTATAAATCTCTCCAAACTACCAAAAGGTGCTCTGTGAATCATTACAGGTCTGTGTAATTCATTATCGCTGCCTTTGTAAGTTAAGTCAAATCTTTCTGGTAAATTATAGTCTACTTGTATAGTTCCTAATTGCCATTCTCTTCCTAATGCATCTCTAACCATGAAATCTAACTTAGGTCCGTAAAATGCAGCTTCTCCTTTTTTTATTTTGTATTTTAATTCTTTCTCTTTTACTGCTTTAATGATTGCATTTTCTGATTTCTCCCATACTTTGTCATTTCCAATATATTTTTCGGAATCTTCAGGATCTCTTAATGAAACTTGTGCTGTAAAATCGTTAAAACCTAATGTTTTAAATACATAAAGAACTAAATCAATAACATTTTTGAATTCCTGGTCTAATTGATCTTCTGTGCAAAATATATGAGCATCATCTTGAGTGAAACCTCTAACTCTTGTAAGACCGTGTAATTCTCCACTTTGTTCGTATCTATAAACCGTTCCAAACTCAGCGTATCTTATGGGCAAATCTTTATAGCTAAATTTGTCAGAATTATAAATCTCACAATGATGGGGGCAGTTCATTGGTTTTAATAAAAACTCCTCATCTTTTTTGGGAGTCTTAATTGACTGAAAACTATCTTCTCCGTATTTTTCATAATGACCAGATGTTATGTATAACTCTTTTTGACCAATGTGTGGTGTGATTACCATTTTGTAACCAGCTTTTTTCTGAGCTTCTTTTAAGAAATTTTCTAATCTGGATCTTAGATCTGCTCCTTTAGGTAACCATAAAGGAAGTCCTAAACCAACCTTTTGTGAAAAAGTAAATAAACCTAGCTGCTTTCCGAGTTTCCTGTGATCTCTTTTTTTAGCCTCTTCTAATTGTTCTAAATACTCATTGAGAAGTTTTTGTTTAGGGAAGGAAATTCCATATACTCTGGTTAATTGTTTGTTTTTTTCATTTCCTCTCCAATATGCACCGGCTACACTTAAAATCTTGAAAGCTTTAACTATACCTGTGTTAGGAATGTGTCCGCCTTTACATAAATCAGTAAAATTTGAGTGATCGCAAAAAGTGATTTCACCATCAGTTAGATTTTTTATAAGTTCTAATTTGTATTCGTTCTCTTGTGAAGAATATAAATCTAGAGCCTCTTTTTTGCTTACAGATCTCATTTTGAAATCATGCTTACCTCTTGCAATTTCAAGCATTTTAGATTCAATATTTCTAAAATCTTTTTCTGAAATAGAATTTTCACCAAAATCTACATCATAATAAAAACCCTTATCTATTGCAGGTCCAATGGTTAGTTTAATATCTTTGTATAATTCTTGTAAAGCCTGTGCTAGGATGTGTGAAGAAGAATGCCAAAATGCTTTTTTACCATCTTCATTTTCCCAAGTGAAAAGTTCCAAAACCCCATCACAATTGAGTTTAGTGGTCGTTTCTACAGCGACATCATTAAATTTTGCTGAAATTACATTCCTTGCAAAGCCCTCGCTTATATTTTTTGCTATGTCAAACACCGAAATTCCTTTGGGAAAATTCTTTAAAGAACCATCATTTAGTGTGATATTAATCATTAATATGTTTTAGAACAGTAAATATAATTGTATAATCTTATTTAATATAATTTATTATCTATCATTTTTGATAAAAATATAATCACCAATTTTTTTAATACCTAAAAATATTAATATAATTGCTATTACGCATAGTACAACCCCTAAGATCGAGTAACTATTCAAGAACTCATCATTCTCTATAATTCCTATTTGGACCAATACAGGACCGCTAATAACACCTATTAATGATAAGCATAGCAATTTAAAACCAGTAAGCAATTCATTTTTTTTATTCTCCTTGGACTCAGTTAATTCATGTATTAATTTATTAATTTTTTTTTTAAGATCTGCCATTGTGATTTTCAATTATTTTTCTAACACTACCATGCTTAGATATTAATTTTTTAGCTTCTTCTTTTGATACATTTAAACAATTAGTCAAAATATTTACAGCTCTTTCGATTAATTTGTTATTTGATAGCTGCATATCTATCATTAAACTCCCCTTTACTTTACCTAACTTTATCATCACTGCTGTAGAAACCATATTAAGAATCATTTTTTGTGCAGTTCCTGCTTTCATTCTTGAACTACCTGTAATATATTCAGGACCTACAATAACTTCTACAGGATTATTTGAATTTAATGAAATAGGGCTGTTTCTGTTACAGCATATGCTGCCAGTCTTAATTTGATTCTTGTTACAGCTTTTTAATGCATTTAACACATAAGGAGTAGTACCTGATGCCGCAATGCCAATAACAATATCTTTCTTACTTATATTATGGTTCTTTAAATCTAGCCAACCTTGATTGACAGAATCCTCTGCAAACTCCTGTGAATTACGAATCGCCTTATCGCCGCCTGCAATTAGACCAATAACAGTATCGTTGACTCCGAAGGTAGGAGGGCACTCAGATGCGTCTAAAACTCCCATTCTTCCACTACTCCCAGACCCAATGTAAAACAGTCTACCACCAGTCAATAAGGTATTATATACTTCAATTATTAGTTTTTCAATCTCAGCTAAAGATTTTCCTACGCTTTCAGCAACTGATTTATCTTCATAATTTATATCAGTAATAATTTCCTTTACAGACTTTTTCTCTAGATTATTGTAGTTAGACTCTCTTTCTGTTGTTTTCTCAAAACGCATATACAGTTTTAATGGTTTAAATATAAGTTACTTATAATTTTATTAAATTCTGAGCTAGGTTTCATTATATTATCACTTAAAATAATGTCTGGATTGTAATAACCACCTAATTCTACTTCACTCCCTTGAACACTGTTAAGTTGAGAAATTATAGTTGATTCACCATTCAATAATAATTCATAGATTAAGTTAAATTCTTTTTTCATATCCTCATCTTCTATTTGTTCTTTTAAAGCTTCTGACCAATACAGTGCTAAATAGAAATGGCTACCTCTGTTATCTAATTCACCATTTTTTCTAGAAGGAGATTTTTTATTTAATAATAATTTTTCAACAGCAAGGTCAAGTGTTTTAGAAAGAATAACTGCTTTTTTATTATTTGTTGATGTCCCTAAATGATTCAACGATACGCCTAGTGCTAAAAACTCACCTAAAGAATCCCATCGAAGATGATTTTCTGAAATTAACTGCTCTACATGTTTTGGGGCTGATCCACCAGCACCGGTCTCAAACAAACCGCCTCCGTTCATTAGAGGAACAATAGAAAGCATCTTTGCGCTAGTACCAAGTTCTAGGATTGGAAACAAATCTGTCAAGTAATCTCTAAGAACATTCCCTGTAACAGAAATAGTGTCAAGCCCTTGTTTTATTCTCTTTAGAGTTGATTGTGTTGCTTCATAGGGTGATAGTATTTTTATATCTAAATCAAGTGTATCGTGATCTTTTAAATATAAATTAACTTTATTAATTAATTCACGATCGTGAGGTCTATCGTTGTCTAGCCAAAATATTGCCGGAGTTCCAGATATTTTAGTTCTTTTTACAGCTAGTTTTACCCAGTCTTGGATAGGTCCATCTTTTACCTGGCACATTCGCCAGATATCACCTTTTTTAACTTCATGGCTAAGTAATATCTCTTGTTTTTGATTTTTAACCGAAACCACTCCATCTTTTTCAATTTCAAATGTTTTGTCATGAGAACCATATTCCTCTGCTTTTTGTGCCATTAAACCAATATTTGGCACAGTCCCCATCGTTGTAGGGTTAAACGCCCCATTTATTTTACAAAAATCAATAGTAGATTGATATATAGATGCATAGCAACTATCTGGAATGATTGCTTTAGTATCTTTCGACTCACCATTTGAGTCCCACATTTTTCCAGAGTTTCTTATCATTGCAGGCATTGATGCATCAATAATTATATCACTAGGAACATGTAGGTTGGTTATTCCCTTTTCACTATTAACCATAGCTAGAGAAGAGTTTGTTTTTAACTCCTTGTTAATATCATTTACGATGTCATTTTTTAATACACTATCTAGACTATCAATTTTGCTTAATATATGGCCGACTCCGTTATTTGCTTTAATATTTAATTTGCTAAATATGTCCGAATGTTTTTTAAAAACATTTTTAAAGTAAGTCTTTACAACATGTCCAAATATTATAGGATCACTAACTTTCATCATAGTTGCTTTTAAATGCACTGAAAGAAGAATGTTATTTGATTTTGCATTACTAATTTCTTTTTCTAAAAACTCAGTCAGTTTTTTAACAGACATTAAAGAAGAATCAATTATTTCTTTATTTTGAATTGCAAATTCATTTTTCAGAACTGTTTCGTTTCCTAAGGAATCTGTATGTATAATAGTTACTTTACAGTCTTCGTTTATTGTAATTGATTTCTCATTATTTCTAAAATCTCCATCTTTCATAGTAGAAACATGTGTCTTAGAATCTTTACTCCACTTACCCATCAAGTGAGGATTGTTTTTAACGAAGTTTTTAACCGCAGCAGGAGCTCTTCTGTCAGAGTTACCTTCTCTTAAGACAGGATTTACAGCGCTTCCTTTGACGGAGTCATACTTTTGCTTAATAAGATTGCTTTCATTGTCAGTTACTTCATTTGGATAATCAGGAATCTTATAGCCTTGTTTTTGTAACTCTATGATTACATTCTTTATTTGAGGAATTGACGCACTAATATTGGGAAGTTTAATAATATTAGCATTAGGGTTTTTTACTAATTTACCTAGCTCACTTAAGTCATCATTTACTTTTTGTTCTTCATTTAGAAACTCAGGAAAACATGCTAGAATTCTAGCAGAAAGTGAAATATCTTTTGTTATTATTTGAACATTTGAAGATTTTGTAAAAGCTTTTATAATTGGTAGTAAAGATAAAGTTGCCAGAGCAGGAGCTTCATCTGTTTTAGTGTAAATTATTTCAGACATTAATAAAGGAATTAATAGTTTATTCTAAATTTTAAATAGCCATGCAAATATACGTAATGACACGTGAATTTATTCAAAAAAATATAATTTACTATATATAAAAACAAAAGCCATATTATTACAAATAAATTTGTATTAATATGGCTTTTTATGAGTTCGAATCTAGTCAGATATTTCTATCAATTATTGTTAAACCGAAGTTCAACACTAACCTTGAATGATTCTATTCATTTGAAATATAGAGAAATGTTCTACGAGATTAATCTTGTATCACCTCTATACTTCAGTTTAATTGCTAAATTGTTCCCCGTTATAAATAATTTCAAGCTTGCGCTTTAATTTATTTTTTCAAGTTTCAAGTTTCTTATTCAAGCTTTCGTAATGAATTTTCCGCTTTCAATTTTAGTTCCTACATGCTATACTTTCGTTTAGTTTAGTAGATTCTTCATGATTTTAGAGATAAATCTCTTAATAATCTTAATTAAGCAATTGTTTCAAAGAACGTCTTTTTAGAATTATTTATCTCGTTGCCGAAATAGCATATCTGCCATAATTCTTTTACTAATGTATAATATGAATTTAAAAAAACAAGTGATTTTAGGATAAAGATCTTAACTAGTTATAAACCTATGTTATTAACAAATGTTTATAAGGTAATTATTTTCTTCTTACTTCTTTAATTCTTGCTTTTTTACCTGTTAGATTTCTAAAGTAGAAAATTCTTGCTCTTCTTACCTTACCTGCTTTGTTGATTTCAATTTTTTGAAGTGCTGGTAGGTTTATTGGAAATATTCTTTCAACACCAATAGATCCAGACATTTTTCTAATTGTAAATGTTTCAGAACTACCACTCCCTCTTTTTTGAAGTACAACACCTCTAAAGAACTGTGTTCTAGTTTTACTACCTTCTTTAATTTCGTAATAAACTGTAATTGTATCACCAGCTCCAAATTCTGGAAAAGTGTTTTTTGGAACAAACTCGTTTTGTACAAATTTTACTAATGAACTCATTTTATATATATTTAAATTATTCTCAGATAACGTGAACGATTTTCGTTGAGAGGTTAGCTAGAATTGGTGCAAAAATAAACATAATTTAATAACATGCAATATTTAAGTGTTATTTATCTATTTTTTTTAATCAATAAGATCTGGTCTTTTTTTTAATGTTACTTCTAAGGCTTTATCTTCTCTCCATTTTTCGATTTTTGGAAAATTCCCTGTAAGTAATAAGCTAGGAACTTCCCACCCTTTATATTCTCTAGGCCTTGTGTAAATGGGAGGTGCTAATAAGTCATCTTGAAAAGAATCTGTTAGAGCAGACGTTTCATTACCTAAAACACCAGGAATTAGTCTAATTATGGAATCACAAAGTACAGCAGCAGCTAATTCACCCCCAGTTAAAACATAATCACCTATTGAAATTTCTTTTGTAATTAGATGATCTCTTACTCGCTGATCTACCCCTTTGTAATGGCCGCAAAGAATGATAATGTTTTTAAGTAAGGATAGTTTATTCGATAATTTTTGATTTAGCTTTTCACCATCCGGAGATAAATATATGATTTCATCATAATGGCGTTCGTTTTTTAATTTAGATATACATTTATCTATTGGTTCTACCATCATAACCATTCCTGCACCACCTCCAAATTGGTTATCATCGATAGTTCTATAGTTATCGTTAGAGTAATCTCTAAGGTTGTGTATATGCAAATCAACAATCTTTAAATCTATACTTTTTTTAAGTATAGATATTTCAAAAGGACTTTTAAGTAAGTCGGGTAAAGCTGTTATTATATCAATTCTCATTGCTCGAAGATATCATTAAAAATTTAAATATTTTTTATCTAAAATTAAATCGTTCTATTTGATTTTTACTATTAATTATTTCTATCCGGAGAGGGTCATAATTATTAATTTCTTTTAATATGTCTTGAATATCAGTAATTGAGTTTATTTTAACTCCATTAATATTGTTTATTATATTTCCAATTTCGATTCCATTATCTGTCCAGTATTTCTCATACCTTCCATTAAAATCAGATATTTTTACACCACTTGATTTGTTGTATTTCTCCAATTCTTCATCTGATAAATTCTTTAGAATACCAATTACGTTAAAAGAAATTCTTTCATTTTTGTTTAATTTTACATTAACTTTTTTTCGTTGATTGGTATTTATTAAATCAACTACCACTAAGTCATTTGGTCTTTTTGAACTCAAGTAACCTTTAAGATCAGAAAATTTTGAAATTTTTATTTCATCAATATACTTTATTATATCGCCTTTTTTTATTCCCGCTAAATCAGCTCCAGAATACTTCTCAACTGAATTTATATAAAAACCTTCAGTTTCATTTGTTGAGAATTCTTTTGCGATAGTATTATTTAAAGCAGTCCCTGTCACACCCAAGAATCCATTTTGAACGATTCCAAACTCCATCAAATCTTTTATAACTTTTTTTGCAATATTACTAGGTACGGCAAATGAATATCCAATATAAGATCCTGTTTGCGATTGAATTGCTGTATTTATGCCTATTAGTTGACCCATTGTATTTACTAATGCACCCCCTGAATTTCCAGGATTTACAGCAGCATCAGTTTGGATAAAAGATTGTGTTGTTCTACCAGTTATATCTAAGTTTCTAGCTTTCGCACTAATTATTCCTGCGGTAACAGTTGAGGTCAAATTAAAAGGATTTCCAATTGCTAGTACCCATTCGCCAATTTTAGTTGAATCACTATCTCCAAATACAGCATATGGTAGATCATTTTCAGTTTCTATCTTTAACAATGCAATATCATTTTGTTCATCACTTCCAATTAATTTGGCCTCAAATTCTTTATTATCATTTGTGGTAATTAAAATCTTTTCAGCCTCATCTATTACATGGGCGTTAGTTATTATATAACCATCTGCAGAAATAATAACTCCAGACCCTGTGCCAATTTGCATTTTATCTTGTTTTCTACCAAACATTAGGTCCTCTAAGCTAATTCTATCAGAACTTGAAAGAGAGTTTTTTACATGTACTACTGAGTTAATTGTTTTTTCTGCTATTTCTACGAATTCAGGTCTGTCTTGCAAAAGAGTTGTAGAACTAATTACATTATTTGCAGATATTTGCTCTGTTATAATAAGGTTTCTTCTGTTTTCTTTGTTACTTTGAATTGAATTTAACTTCTCATATGTATAAACAGCAATAAACCCTCCAATTACAGCTGACAGTAATAATAATAAATATTTTTTCATAACTAACTAATTTAAATAACATTTTAAAATTATAATAAATTACAAATAGAATTAAACCTTTTAACGTTCATTTAACAATTATAATTTACCTTGTATTGTATATATTTGTTATTGATGAAAATTAAATTTTATAAATATCACGGAACTGGAAACGACTTTATTTTAATTGATAATAGATCGCTTTTTTTTGATAAAAGCAATGTCAATTTTATTTCTAAAATATGTAATAGGAATATTGGAGTAGGGGCAGATGGTTTAATACTTCTAGAAAATCATCATAAGTTAGATTTTAAAATGATTTACTTTAATTCAGACGGTAAAGAAACAAGTATGTGTGGTAATGGAGGAAGATGTATAGTTTCTTTTGCTAACAAATTAAGTATAATTAAAGATAAGGCTAAGTTTATGGCTATTGATGGAATTCATGAGGGTTTTGTAGATCATGGTATTGTTAGTCTTCAAATGAATAATGTGAAGTTAATTGAGCAAATTCAAAACGGTTATGTGTTAGATACGGGCTCTCCTCATTATGTTGAATTCTATGATTTAATTAACAAATTAGACGTGGTTATTGAAGGTAGAGAGATTAGAAATGAAAAGAAAATTAGCAGTAATGGGATTAACGTTAATTTTGTTCAAGTTATAAACAATTCTTGCATTAAAGTTAGAACCTACGAGAGAGGTGTTGAAAATGAGACTTTGTCCTGTGGAACTGGAGCTGTAGCCGCTGTACTATCTGCTTTTAAAAGAGGTTTTGTAGAAGGAAATAAAATTAAGATTATAACTCTTGGAGGAGATTTACACGTTTCTTTTAATTTTAATAATTCCATATTTGAAAATATATGGTTGGAAGGCCCAGCTGTCGAAGTTTTTAAAGGAAAGATATGAATACATTAAAAGGAAAAAATATTTTTTTAAGAGCTTTAGAATCAGATGACATTGATTATTTGTTTTCTCTTGAAAATAACGAAAAATATTGGAGTATAAGCGATGCTCAAGTACCATTCTCTAGGTACTTATTGACTAATTACTTAGAAAATTCCAATATGGATATTTATAAAGTTAAGCAACTCAGGTTGGTCATTTCAAATTATGAAAATTGTACTATCGGTTTAATTGATTTATTTGATATAGATTTTAAAAATAAAAGAGCTGGAGTAGCAATAATTATTAATGAAAATAAACAAAGTAGAGGTTATGCTAAAGAGGCAGTTGAGTTACTTGTTAAGTATTCAAAAACTCACCTTTCTTTACATCAATTATATTGTAACGTTTTAGAAGATAATCCCCGAAGTATTAAGCTCTTTAAAAGTGTAAACTTTACTGAAGTTGGAATGAAAAAAGATTGGATTATTTTTGATGGAAAATTTAAAAACGAAGTTTTACTACAGTTAAGATGTATATAAAAAAAATATTATTAGTCATTTCATTCCTAGGTCTTATTGCAATGTCAATTTTCGCTTACTTTGTATATGTCACTATGTTTGTGTCTAACACTAATTTTAATAATGACTCGGCTTATGTGTATATATACTCAAATCAAGATTTTAAAGAATTAAAAAATGATTTATTACCTGTTTTAAAAAACATTAATTCATTTGAAAGATTAGCGATTAGAAAAGGATATAATGTTAATTTAAAACCCGGAAAATTTGCTATACAAAAAGGGATGAATAATAATCAAATTATAAATTCTCTTAGGTCAAGTAAACTTACTGTAAATGTTATATTTAATAATATTAAAAACGAATATGATCTTGCCGAAAAAATTTCTACTCAAATTGAAGCAGATAGCATTTCATTAATAACATCTTTTAAAGATTTAGATTTTTTTAAGTCTCAGGGTTTTGATGAGTATAATTTTCTGTCAATTTTCCTTCCGAATAGTTATAACTTTTATTGGGATACTAATGCGGACTCTTTTAGATCTAGAATGCTAAAAGAATATAATTTGTTTTGGAATGAAGAAAGATTAGATAGACTAAAAAAAATTGGCTTAGACAAAAGTCAGGTAATGATATTAGCGTCTATAGTTAGTCAAGAATCACAGAAAAAAAGTGAGTTAAAAACAATTGCAGGTGTATATATGAATAGGTTAAATAACAATTGGTTATTACAAGCTGACCCAACAGTAAAATTTGCAGCATATCAGCTTCCTGCATACAAGAATACAGTTATTAGAAGGGTGTTGTTTAAGCATTTGAAGATTGATTCAAAGTATAACACATATAAGTATAAAGGATTGCCACCTGGATTAATATCACTACCTAATATTAGCTCTATAGATGCTGTTTTAAACTTTGAAAAGCACAGTTTTTTTTATTTTTCTGCTGACCCAAAAAGAATTGGATTTCATAGTTTTTCAAAAAACTTAAATGAGCATAATAAAAATGCGAAAAAATTTCATAAATATCTAGACTCTAAAGGAATTAAGAAATAAGGTTTTAGCTTTTGTGTATTATGAATATTGCAGGTTTTTTATCAATATTGATTTTGTTTTTCCCCCATTCGTTTACAGTTAATGTTCTTATAAACTCATTTTTTAAAGTTAAATCACAGGCAATACACAGGTTAGTGCTGCCGCTCAAATTTTTTAGTAGATCTTCAAACATTTTATTGTTCCTATACGGAGTTTCAATAAATATTTGTGATTGATTTTTCTGCAATGATAACCTTTCTAATTCCTTAATTTTAGTTTTCTTATCATCTCTGTCAATTGGTAAATAGCCGTTAAAAGCAAAATTTTGGCCATTTAAACCAGAACTCATGATGGCAAGTAAAATAGATGACGGCCCTACTAATGGCACTACTTTTATGTTTGATTGATGGGCAATCTTTATGATATCAGACCCCGGGTCAGCAACGCCAGGACAGCCAGCGTCAGAAATTAAACCGATGTTGTATCCATCAAAAATTGGTTTCAAAAAAGAATTTAACTCTTCTTTTAATGTAAACTTGTTGATTAAATTTACTTTTATAGAGTTTTGAGCTTTTGTAGGAGTGATTTTTTTTATAAACTTTCTTCCTGCTTTTTCATTTTCAAACAAAAAGTAATCAGTAGTCTCTATAATTTTTTTTATAGAAATAGGTAAAACTTCTAGAGGTTCATTGTCTCCTAGAGTGTTGGGTATTAAATATAATTTACCTTTGATGATCGTTTTTTTTAGATGGATAATTTTTTCCCTAAATCTTCCACATATTTTCTAAACTGCTTATCTGTAGAAGATAAATTGTCTACCGTTTTACAAGCATGTAATACAGTAGCATGGTCTCTTTTTCCAATTTGAGAACCAATACTTGCAAGAGAAGCTTTTGTGAATTTTTTAGCAAAAAACATTGCCAACTGTCTTGCTTGGACAATATGTCTTTTTCTTGTTTTTGACTGAAGAGTGCTCACTTCCATTTGGAAGTAATCAGAAACTATTTTTTGAATATAATCTATAGATACTTCTCTTTTAGTGTTTTTTACAAACTTCTCAACTATTTCTTTTGCTAATGAAATGGTTATTTCTTTTCTGTTAAAAGATGCTTGAGCGATAAGTGATATGATTGCACCTTCTAACTCACGTACATTAGTTTTAATGTTTTTTGCAACATACTCAATTACTTCTTCACTCATAGTCACACCATCACGATATAATTTATTGTTTAATATAGAAACCCTAGTTTCGAAATCAGGATTTTGAAGTTCTGCTGAAAGTCCCCATTTAAATCTAGATAATAATCTTAATTCAATATCCTGCATATCAACAGGAGCTTTGTCACTGGTTAAAATAACTTGTTTACCGTTTTGATGTAGGTGATTAAATATGTGAAAGAAGACATCTTGAGTCCCTGATTTTCCTGACAAAAACTGTACATCATCAACAATTAGAACATCAATTATTTGATAAAAGTGAATAAAATCATTTCGATTATTTTTCTTAATAGCCTCAATGTATTGTTGAGTAAATTTTTCAGCCGTGATATATAGAACAGTTCTTTCAGGGTATTTTTCTTTAATATCAATACCGATTGAATGAGCTAAATGTGTTTTACCTAAACCTACTCCTCCAAATATTAACAGTGGGTTAAACGAAGTGCCCCCAGGTTTATTTGAAACAGCTATACCCGCATTTCTAGCTAATCTGTTTGAGTCTCCTTCTAGGAAATTTTCAAAAGTATAATTAGGATTCAATTGGGATTCTATTTTTACATTTTGAATTCCTGGAATAATAAAAGGGTTTCTAAGCTCAGGAACTTTTTTGTTAATGGAAGTTGTTACGTTTTGATAATTAGTTGAGTTGTTGTTTGAGCTTGGAATTTTTTCTGTGAATGGTTGTGTATTGCCAAACGTGTTTTCCATTTTTATTATGTAAACTAATTTAGCATCTTCTCCTAGCTCTTTTCTTAGAGCAACTTTTAATAACTTTACATAATGCTCTTCAAGCCACTCGTAAAAGAATTTGCTAGGTACTTGAATACTAAGAGATTTGTCAATTAATTTTACAGCCTGAATTGGTTCAAACCATGTTTTGTAGGCTTGAGGTTGGATATTGTCTTTTACAAATTTCAGGCAATTAGTCCAAACAGATTTAGCTGTGATATTCATTAACTGTTGATATTTTATGTATAATTAGTTTAATATTTTGAAAAAACAGTGCTTAATAAAGCTATATAAATCTGCAATACAAATATGTGAACAAAAAATGAAAAAAAAAAATTAAAAACAGTTGATTATTAACTTTTTTTTTTGCATGTTTCGTGAACAATAAATTTAACCTTTTATTTTTATAAACCTATATTTTTTTTAATGATAAAAACAACCACTAAAATTAGAATAAGATACGGAGAAACTGACCAAATGGGCTTTGTTTATCACGGTAATTATGCACAGTTTTTTGAAATTGGAAGACTAGATTGGATTACTCAAATCGGTGTTTCGTATAAAGAAATGGAATCCCAAGGAGTTTTGTTGCCGGTGATTTACTTAGAAACTAACTATTTGAAATCTGCTTACTATGATGATGAGTTGACTATTGAAACATTTTTATTAGAGAAGCCAACTGTTAGAATCAAATTTGGTTACAATATCTATAATGAAAATAGTGAGCTACTTACAAAAGGAGTAACTCATTTAGTATTTATTAATAAAGAAAATAATAAACCAATTAGATGTCCTAAATATATATTAGATAAGCTCTAAGTAAACTAGCTGTTAAAATAAGTGATCAACTTATCTTCAGCTATTTCTACTTCAGCTGATTTGTAGTTTCCAATTACTGGTGCTTTAACCCCGTTTTTAATATTTGTTGGAGATTTAAATACTTTCATTTCATCCCACAAATTCTCATTAATAAATGTATTTAGAGTCATAGCGCCACCTTCAACAATTAAGCTTGAAATCCCATTCGATTTAAGATGTTCACATATTTGTAAAGCAATATTTTTGTTAAAATCTATACACTTTTTATCTATAATAATTACTTCTGAATTTGTGTTAAAAATTTTTAAATCTCTATTTAAATTATCTTTTCTATTTATTATTGCGACTTTAGGTGATTTCCCATTCCAGTCCCTAGTGTTTAACTTAGGATTATCATCTTTAATTGTTTTACTACCAACAAGAATACAATCAAGCTCAGCTCTTAGTTTATGTGATACTTGTCTAGAATATTTGTTTGAGACCCATATTGGCTTATTTATGCTTTTATTGCTAGGTGCTATAAATCCATCAGCTGATTGAGCCCATTTTAAAACAATATAAGGGCGTTTCTTTATGATATTTGTTAAAAATATTTTATGATGTACTTCACATTTTTCTGACAATATTCCAACTTTAATATCGACCCCAGACTTTTCTAGTCTTTTAATTCCATTACCGCTTACTTTTGGATTAGGATCTTTTATCCCAATGTAAACTTTTGAGATTTTGAATTTTATAATAAGTTCTGCACATGGAGGTGTTTTTCCAAAATGAGAGCAAGGCTCTAGAGTCACATATAAACTTGCTGATTTTAAGAGCTCTTTATTTTGAACTGAATTGATTGCGTTAACTTCTGCATGACTACCTCCATAGGCACTTGTGAATCCTTCACCAATTATAATATTATTGTGAACAATACAACATCCAACCGATGGATTTGGGTGCGCTGAAGGAATAGCATTTTTAGCTATTTGGATACATCGATTAATATATTTTTCATGTATATTCACATAACAAAAATAGCATTAAAATTTGGAAGATTCCAGTTACATTATTAGAGAAATCCTACCGGAAGATAATTTACAAATTCGTAAAGTAATAAGAGATGTTTTTATTGAGCTAGAACTACCTCTTGAGGGGACTGCATACGCTGATAGTGAAACAGAAATGATGTATGAAAGTTATCAAAATGAAAATGAAAGATATTTTGTGATAGATTTTGACGGACATATTCTTGGTGGTGGAGGTATAAAACCTTTAAATAACGGCAATGACAATACTTGTGAGCTTCAGAAAATGTATTTTTCAAATTCTATAAGAGGAAAAGGATTGGGTAAAAGAATGTTAGAAAAATGCTTAGATTTTGCAGTAAATTCTAAATATAAAATATGTTATTTGGAGACAATAACTAAATTAGATTCTGCTATTATATTATACGATAAATTTGGGTTTAAAAGAATTGATGCTCCTCTAGGAAATACTTGCCACTATTCTTGTGACATTCAGATGATTAAGGATTTATAATGAAATTAGAAACTATAAAAAAAGAGTTCGTAAGTAAGTTAGCTATAACTTATCCAAATGAAGAGATTAACTCACTTTTTAAAATATTATGTCTAGAGTATTTAGATTTAGGTCCTTCACAATTATTATTATCAAAAGATGATTTAATTAATAGAGTCCAGCTTGATTGGTTTTCTGAAGTAATTGTTAGACTATTAAATGAAGAGCCAATTCAATATATATTGTCTAAAACTTCATTTTATGGACTTGATATTAAATGCAATCCATCAGCATTAATCCCTAGACCTGAAACGGAAGAGCTTGTTGATTGGATTCTTAAATCTGAAAAAAATAGAATCTCAATTTTAGATATAGGAACAGGTTCTGGTTGTGTTTCAGTTTCATTAGCTAAAAATAACAAGGATTATTCTGTATCTGCTTTAGATGTAAGTAAATCCGCTTTAGATTTAGCTGAGTATAATGCATTAAATAATAAGGTTAATATTAACTTTATTAATGCAGATATTTTAGAGTACAAGTCTGATATAAAATATGATTTAATTGTTTCTAACCCTCCTTATGTTAGGAATTTAGAAAAAAAGAAAATGCAAAATAATGTTTTGAATTTTGAACCTGAATTAGCTTTATTTGTAGAAGATAATGATCCGCTGGTTTTTTATAGAGCTATTTTAGAATTTGCTAATTTTAATTTAATTGAAAAAGGAAAAATATATTTTGAAATAAATGAGTATTTGTTCAACGATATTAAGGAGCTTTTAATTTCTTTTGGGTATAATAAAATTGAGTTAAGAGAAGATGCTTTTGGTAAATTAAGATTCGCTAGAGCTGTTAAGTAAACTAAAGAATTCACTTTTTCTAAACATCAGCTTAAAAAGAAAAGGTTCTGAAATAAATTTCAAAACCTTTTCTGACAAACAAACAAAACTACTTTTAAATAAGTTTTAATTATAAACTAAAAAGATGTTACTCTCTTGTTCTTTTTCCTGCATAAGCAATAGAGCCATGTTCAGAAACATCTAAACCAGCTATTTCTTCTTCTTCAGTTACTCTCAGTCCTATTGTGTACTTTAGAATTCCGAAAACTACGAACGAAAGCACAACAGTCCATACAGCATATGCCAGTCCACCAATAAGTTGATTGATAAGTTGATCTGCACCACCTCCATTGAATATTCCAAGTTTAGTATCACCTTCAACACCCCAAAGTCCGATTACGATCGTTCCCCAGAACCCAACGATTCCGTGCACAGAAGCAGCACCAATTGCATCATCAATTTTAAGTTTCTTTTCGATAAATTCAATAGAGAACACTACTATGATACCACCAATTAGACCAGCTAGTACAGCACCACCAGCTGTCATGTTTCCGCAACCTGCAGTAATACTTACAAGACCAGCTAAAGCACCGTTTAGTGTTTGAGATAAATGTGGTTTCCCGTACCAGATCCAAGTTGTAATTAGTGCACCTAATGCACCAGCAGCAGCGGCAAGGTTAGTAATCAAAACTACCGTAGAAGCGGCAACTGCATCGTCTCCACCCCAAGCAAGTTGAGATCCGCCATTAAAACCAAACCATCCCAACCAAAGGATAAACACCCCTAGGGTTGCTAATATCTGGTTGTGGCCAGGTATAGGCATTACTTTTCCATCTACATATTTTCCAATTCTAGGACCTACCATATAAGCAGCAACTAACGCCGCAAAACCACCTACAGCATGAACGATTGAAGATCCTGCAAAGTCAATAAAACCTAGCTCAGTTAACCAACCTGACCCTTGCCATTGCCATCCCCCTGCAATTGGGTAAATAATAGCAGTCATTACAACTGTAAAAATTGCATAGGTAGAGTATTTAGTTCTTCCTGCTATTGCTCCGGAAACAATTGTAGCTGCAGTAGCTGCGAACATTGTTTGGAAGAACAAATCAGCACCTTCGCCCTGCATAATACCACTCCAGAAGAACCATCCATTGGTAGTGTCTCCGTACATTAAAGAGTATCCTACAAACCAGTAGGTAAGAGATCCAACAGTAATATCTAACAAGTTTTTCATTGCAATATTTACAGCATTTTTAGATTGAGTCATACCAGACTCAACTAGTGTAAATCCTGCTTGCATGAAAAATACCAAAATACCAGAAATTAGCATCCAAAGCATTCCCATATCACCATATAAACCAGTTTTAACTGCTTCAGCAGCAGCTGTAACATCTTCAGATGTTACCATATCTGCGACTTCAATTACAGCTACAGCTGTTTCTTGAAAAAGAGATATAAATAAGTTTAATAAATTATACATAATTTAATTATTTAAAGATTAATATTAAAAGCTAGCTCCAAGTACTAAAAAAGCATCTGTAGTGTCAGGATTATATACAAAAGATCCAAATATTGGAAGAGAATAATCTTCAGTGATTTTAATTTCTTTTGAAGTACCAAGGGAAACATTACATACTGCAAAATCTCCATCTAAAGTATAAACCTCATTTCCACCACCAATAGCTACATCAAGATTCCCTAATGAGAATCCTGTTTCAATATATAAATCTTCTGTTTCAGTAAAATACCCAACATTAAGTCCTACAGGACCTAGTTCAAAACCGGTGCTTAATTCATAGCCTTCAACACCAAAGAAATCATCTGGAATAATGGAAGCACTCGCGTCACCAGGAAAAGTATAGTTAGTCAGTGTTAACGATGCAAACCCAAGGTCATAAGAAATATAAAGATCTAATTCAGATCCTCCATCATTACCTGAAAGAGCAAAACTACCCCATGCCCCAATTTCTAAATCTCCTGTAGTGTAAGAAATTCCTGGTTGAATGTGAGCAGAGTCTCCGAACTGAGTTCCTCTCCATACATAACGACTAACTAAATCGGCTCCAATCTCTTGTCCAAAAGTGGATAATGTAGAAATAGAAATAACAAATAAAAGTGTAAATAATTTTTTCATAATTGTTTTTTTTTATTGATTAGATTTTAAATCTAGGGTAAAATAAAATAAAAAATAGCATGAAAATTGAGTAAAATAAAATTTTTGTGACTTCGACAATTTATAATTACTGAAATTAAAAATAATTAAAAAAAAGATCAAAAAATTAAGATATTAATAAAAAAATAATTCAATATATTTTCATTTATATTAAAAATAACTTAACATAATTAGAATTATATTATTAATTATTCAATTTTTTATTAATTTAATTGAATTTAATATTATTACAATGTGTCTTGTGAATTTAACAAAATAAAGCAATTAAAATGTTAAAATGATTTTTTTTAATAGCTATACTTATACAATTCTCAATAATTATACTATGTTTTTTTTATAGTAGCCATTGTGCATATATTAGCCCTCCATCAACAGACTTAAAAAAAACAATGTTTAAAAAACAAGGACTCTATAACCCAGAATTTGAACACGAAAATTGCGGTGCTGGTTTTATTTGCAATCTAAATGGTGAAAAAACAAATCAAATAATTCATGACTCACTAGAAATACTAATAAAGCTAAAACACAGAGGTGGGGTAAGTTCTGATGGAGTTACTGGTGATGGAGCTGGTCTTCTGATTGATATTCCACATGCCTATTTTAAAAAAGTTTGTGATTTTAAACTCCCCGATGAAAGGAAATATGCAGTTGGAATGCTATTTATTCCTAAAAATCAAACAGCATATTTTAGAAATATTTTTTCAAATGAAATTGAAAATCAAGGGTTAAATATAATTGGATGGAGAAAAGTCCCAGTTATGAGTTCTTTTTTAGGTAAAATAGCATTAAAATCAGAACCTATAAGTGAGCAGGTTTTTATTGAGAAACCTAAAAATATAAGTGAAAAAAAGTTTAAAATTAAATTATATATCTCTCGTAAAATTGCTGAACATAAAATATATAATTCAAAAGTATCTAATTGCAGCTCATTCTACGTAAATAGTCTTTCATTAACCACCATTATCTATAAAGGAATAATCAAACCAGAAACTATAGGTTTATATTTTACAGATCTCCAGCAACCTGAACTAGTTACCAGGCTTGCTCTTGTACATCAAAGATTCTCAACAAATACACTACCCTCTTGGGAACTAGCTCAACCATTTAGATTTATGTGTCAAAATGGAGAGATCAACACTCTTAGAGGAAATGTCAGTAGAATGAGAGTAAGAGAAGAAATAATGGAAAATGAAGATTTTGGGGATTACATGAAAGATGTATTTCCAATTATATTAAATGGAAAATCAGATTCTGCATCTATGGATATGGTTGTTGAACTATTAACATTGACAGATAGAACTTTACCTGAAGCAATGATGATGATGGTCCCGGAAGCATGGGAAAAATATACAAGTATGAACGAAGAAAGAAAGTCGTTCTATAAATATAATTCTTGCATTATGGAGCCGTGGGATGGACCTGCGTCAATTCCATTCACTGATGGAGACTATGTTGGAGCATTACTTGATAGAAATGGACTAAGACCATCAAGGTATACAGTTACGAAAGATGGTAGATTAATAATGTCCTCAGAGATTGGTGTTGTAGATGTTTTACCATCTAACATTCTTTCTCACGGAAGACTTGAGCCCGGTAAAATGTTCTTAGTCGATATGAATAAAGGGAGTATTATTAAAGATGACGAAATAAAAAAAGAAATAACATCTAGATACCCTTATAAAAAGTGGCTCACTAGTCAAATGATACACTTAAAAGATGTAACATATTTAAAAGAAATAAGATTAAAGGAAACATTACCCTTAAAAACTAGACAAAGATTATATAATTATACTATTGAAGATATTCAAGAAATAATCACCCCAATGGCTCAAAATGCTAAAGAAGCTATTGGTTCAATGGGTACAGACACACCTTTGGCAGTTTTATCTGAAAAAACTCAACTTCTATACAACTACTTCAAACAACTATTTGCTCAAGTAACAAATCCACCCTTAGACGGGATTAGAGAAGAGATAGTTACAGATATAAGTTTGGCTCTGGGTAATGATAAAAACATATTTAAAATAACCCCGGATCAATGTAGGAAATTAAAAATTCAAAATCCAGTTATATCAAATAGAGACCTGCATAAAATTAGGCATATAAATATTAAAGGATTTAAATCAAAGACCATTAAAATTTTATATAGCAAAAGCAAAGGTCTAAATGGAATTGAGGATTCATTAGACTCAATTGTTAATGAAGTTGAAAAAAGTATTGATCAAGGTTATAATATAATAATATTGTCTGATAAAAATGCCAATAAAAGCAATGCTCCAATACCAGCTCTATTAGCCTGCTCATTTGTTCACCATTCTTTAAACATTAAAAGAAAGAGATCATATTTCGATATTATTATTGAGTCTGCTGAACCAAGAGAGCCTCATCATTTTGCTACACTTTTTGGATATGGTGCTAGTGCAATTAACCCATATATGGTTAATGAAATAATTAAATCTCAAGTTAGGGAAGGCTTTATAAAGGGATTAACTGAAATTGAAGCTGTAATAAACTTCAACAAAGCTATAGGAAAAGGAATATTGAAAATTATGAATAAAATTGGTATTTCTACCCTTCATTCATACAGAAGCTCTCAATTGTTTGAAATAGTTGGTTTTAGTTCAGAATTTGTTGAAAAATACTTCCCTTACACTACGTCAAGAATAGAGGGGATAGGTCTTTATGAAATTGAAAAGGAAATATCAAAAAGATATGATCATGCGTTCCCTAAATATGAAGAAAATAATAAATTAAGATTAAATATTGGTGGAGAGTATAGATGGCGAAGAAATGGAGAAAGGCATATGTTTAACCCTACAACAATTGCTAAAATACAACAAGCAGTAAGGTTAAACGATCAAGAGAGTTACAATGTTTACGCAAAAAATATTAATGAGCAATCTGAAAGATTAATGACCATTAGAGGGTTGTTTGAATTTAATGATTTTAACCCAATCTCTATAGATGAAGTAGAGCCCTGGACAGAGATAGTAAAAAGATTCAAAACTGGCGCAATGTCTTACGGTTCAATTTCAAAAGAAGCTCATGAAAACTTAGCAATTGCAATGAACAGAATTGGAGGTAAAAGTAATTCAGGTGAAGGAGGAGAAGATAAAAATAGATTTGAACTAATGAAAAATGGAGATAATAAAAGCTCCGCAATAAAACAAGTTGCTTCAGGAAGATTTGGTGTTTCTTCAAATTATTTAACTAATGCTAAAGAAATTCAAATAAAAATGGCTCAGGGAGCAAAACCTGGTGAAGGAGGGCAACTTCCTGCAGAAAAAGTATTTCCTTGGATTGCAGATGTTAGAAACTCAACACCCTTTGTAGGGTTAATATCGCCACCACCACATCATGATATTTACTCAATTGAAGATTTAGCTCAGTTAATTTATGATTTAAAAAACGCAAATAGAGAAGCTCGAATTAATGTGAAATTAGTTTCTGAGGCTGGAGTTGGCACAATTGCAGCTGGAGTAGCAAAAGCAAAGGCTGATGTTGTTTTAATTTCTGGATATGACGGAGGGACTGGAGCTTCCCCATTAACGTCACTTAAACATGCAGGCCTTCCTTGGGAACTTGGTATTGCAGAAGCTCAACAAGCTTTAGTTATTAATAATTTAAGAAGTAGAATTGTAATAGAATGTGATGGACAGCTAAAAACTGGTAGAGATGTAGCAATTGCAGCATTACTTGGCGCTGAAGAGTTTGGATTTGCAACAGCACCACTTGTAGCATCCGGTTGTATTATGATGAGAAAATGTCATTTAAATACATGTCCAGTCGGGATCGCTACACAAGATATAGAATTAAGAAAAAACTTTAAAGGAAAACCAGAGCACGTAATTAACTTCTTTTACTTTGTAGCTAACGAATTACGCGAAATTATGGCACTTCTAGGATTTAGGAGTATGAATGAAATGATAGGACAATCACAAAAAATAAATTCATCAAAAGTTTTAAGCCACTATAAAGCAAAAGGGTTAGACCTTTCTTCAATTCTATACCAACCATTCGACCCTAAAAAAACAATTTTAAGAAATAATGATACTCAGGATCATGATCTTTACAATGTTCTTGATATCAAAATAGTAAAATCTGCTCAAAAGTCAATTCATTTCGGAAAAACGACAAATTTATCATATAAAATAAATAATACAGACAGGTCTGTTGGGGCGATATTAAGTAATGAGATTTCAAAAAAGTATAAAGATAATGGATTACCATCTAATACAATAAATGTAAATTTCAAAGGATATGCAGGCCAGAGTTTTGGTGCATTTGCAACTAGTGGAATTACATTCGTACTAGAGGGGTGCTGCAATGATTACTTAGGGAAAGGATTATCAGGGGCTAAATTAATAATAAAGAAACCTCAAGACGCAGATTTTAAGGCTGAAGAAAATATTATCGCTGGTAATGTTTGCTTATTCGGAGCTATTTCTGGTGAAGTATACATCAACGGAATTGTTGGGGAACGATTTGCTGTAAGAAATTCTGGAGCGACAGCAGTTGTCGAAGGTATTGGAGATCATGGATGTGAATATATGACTGGTGGGAAAATTATAATATTAGGTAAAACAGGTAGAAACTTTGCTGCAGGAATGAGTGGTGGGATAGCATATGTTTATGATAATAATAATAATTTCATAAACGGACTATGTAATACAGAATCTATTGAATTTGAAAATTTAACTAAAAAAGATATATCTGATTTACATTTAATTATTTCAAAACACATAGAATATACAGATAGTACTTTGGGCAGTAAAATTATTTCTAATTGGGATGCGGAAGTTAAACACTTCATTAAAGTAATGCCTACAGAATATAAAAAAGCACTTAAAAAAATGTTATTAGACAAAAAAACACTAAACAAACTGTACTAAAATGGAAAAATCAACAGGATTTAAAGAGTTTAAAAGAAAGGAAGACGGGTACATTTCTGTAAAGAATAGAATTAGTAACTACAAAGAATTTACTGTTAAATTAGAAGACAAAGAACTTAAAAAACAAGGTTCACGATGTATGGATTGCGGAATACCATTTTGTCATAGTTCTTGTCCACTTGGAAACTTAATACCTGACTTTAATCTAATGGTTCAACAAGGAGAATGGCAAAAAGCATCTTGGATTTTACATTCTACTAATAATTTTCCTGAGTTTACTGGAAGACTTTGCCCTGCTCCATGTGAGCAATCATGTGTGCTTGGACTTATAGAAGAACCAGTTTCTATTGAGAATATTGAAAAGAATATTGTTGAAAAAGGTTTTGAGAATGGTTGGATTAGAGCAAAGGTTCCAAAAAAAAGAACAAATAATAAGATTGCAATAATAGGCTCTGGACCAGCTGGTTTAGCTGCAGCTCAACAACTTAATAGTGCTGGACACAGTGTAACTGTTTATGAGAAAGAAGATAAAATTGGTGGGCTTTTAAGGTATGGGATACCAAATTTTAAATTAGAAAAACATATAATAGACAGAAGAGTAAATATTCTTATAGAAGAAGGTATTATCTTTATCACTAACGCTAATGTTGGGGTTAATGTAAATATTGAAGAATTAGAAGATTATGATGCTATTATTTTGTGCGGTGGAGCTTCAAATAAAAGAGAACTGAATATTCCTGGATCTAAATCAGCTGGAATTATTCAAGCTATGGAATTATTAACACAACAAACAAGGTCACTATATGACAATTCAATCAAAATAACTGATTTAAAAAATAAAAATGTTATTGTTATAGGTGGAGGAGATACAGGGTCTGACTGTGTTGGGACATCAAACAGAAATGGTGCTAAATCTGTAGCCAATTTTGAAATAATGCCCAAACCTCCTAATAAAAGAAGTCCTAAAACACCTTGGCCATATTGGCCTTTACAACTTAAAACATCAAGTTCTCATGTTGAAGGGTGTGAAAGGAACTGGCTAATTAACACAAAAGAATTTTTATTTGATAATAACAACAATCTTACAGGTTTAAAAACTGTTGAAGTAAAATGGGAAACTAAAGATGGAGAAAGACCTAAATTAATTGAAATTAAAGGTTCTGAAAAAATTTGGGATTGTGATATAGTGTTACTTGCTTTAGGTTTTCTTGGTCCAGAATCTGGGTTAGCTCAACAGCTAGGGGTTAATACTGATGAAAAATCAAATTATAAGACTAATAACTACCAAACAAATATTTCAAATATTTTTAGTGCTGGAGATATGAGAAGAGGGCAATCTCTAATTGTTTGGGCAATATCTGAAGGCCGAGAAGCCGCAAGAGAAGTTGATATTTATCTGACAGGAAGTAGTGATCTAGCAACAAAAGGAGATGGACAACTACCTGCTATGTAACTCTTAAAACTTGAATACAAACCAATAAAATAGAAGTTTTGTTTTTATTCATAATTGGTTCAATTTAATAAAGTAAATCAAAGCCTAGTGTTTTCCTTACAATCATTTCACACAATATAGTCTCCAAAGGAAATCCCAAAATATCAAAACCACACGCTACATTAAAACTGTCTCTGGGGAAAAATTTTTATCTCATTTATATGTTAAGAATTATTAACTTTAATAATATCAGAAAACAATCCTGCAGCTGTTACACCCGCACCCGCACCCGCACCCTTAATTATTAAAGGCTGATCTAAATATCTTTTTGTGTGAAATAGAACAATATTATCTTTTCCTTCTAAATTATAAAAGGGGTGATTTTTAGATATTTCACGCAACCCAATCTTAGCTTTTCCATCTGAGTATTCTGCAACATACTTCAATTGACAATTGTTAGAAAAAGATTTATTAAACATATCTTTAAAATATTTTTCATTCAAATCTACAAAATTATAAAAATCATCAATTGAAGAATTGTTGTTAAAATTATAATCTTTAATATAAGGCTCATTATTTATATCTTCCAAATTAATATTAGATCCGCTTTCTCTAGCTAAAATTAAAATTTTTCTAGCCACATCAACACCACTTAAATCTATTCTAGGGTCAGGCTCTGTATAGCCTTCTTTTTTAGCTTGTTTAATAATGTTTAAAAAAGATTTAGTTCCATCATAATTATTAAAAATAAAATTCAAACTTCCAGATAAAACAGCTTCAATTGAAATGATTTCATCTCCTGATGAAAGTAAATTATTTAATGTATTCAAAATCGGTAAACCTGCACCAACATTAGTTTCGAATAGAAATGGTGAATTAAATTTTAATGATGCTGTTTTTAAATCTTTATAAGACTCAAAACTTAATGAGCATGCTATTTTATTACAAGCTATAACTGCTACATTTTTCATTAAATATTTCTTGTAATAACTACAAATATCTTCATTAGCAGTAATGTCTAAAAAAATGCTATTTCTAAAATTCAAATCAATTACTTTATTATAAAACCCATTAAATGAACTTTTAACTCCAGTAGATAAACTTAATTTCCATTTACTTAAATCAATTCCATCTTCATCAAAATACATTTGTTTGGAATCAGAGAGTCCAATCACTCTAATATTCACATTCATCTTTTCTTTTAAATAATCATATTGATTGTTAATTTGAGATATTAACTCATTGCCAACATTACCTACTCCAGTAATAAATACATTTAACTGTTTTAAGTTACCATCAAAATAAACTTCATGTAAAGAGTTAAGTGCTTTTTTTACATCTTTTTTTGAAATTACAGCTGAAATATTTCTCTCTGAAGCACCTTGAGCTATAGCTCTAATATTGACATTATTTTTACCTAGAACACTAAACATTTTCCCACTAACTCCTGGCTGACTTTTCATTTTATCACCAATTACAGCAATAATAGCTAAATCTAATTCAACAATAATAGGATCTAATTTATTAGCAGAAATATCATTTTTAAAACTAATATTAATACTTCTTTCAGCAATCTTCACATCACTTTGTTGAATAGCAACACATATAGAATGTTCTGAAGAAGCTTGAGTAATTAAAATAATATTAATATTGTCTTTACTTAACGTTTCAAACAACCTTTTAGAAAATCCTGGAACGCCAACCATTCCATTACCTTGAAGAGTAAGCAAAGCTATATTATCAATATTGCTAATTCCTTTAACTCCAACGTCATTCAGTGTTATTTTACTAGAAATGCATGTACCTACATCATTTGGATATATTGTATTTTTTATTAAGATTGGAATATTATAATCTAATACAGGTTGAATAGTTGGTGGGTAAAGAACTTTAGCTCCAAAATGTGAGAACTCAAGAGCTTCTTGATACGACATACACTCAATTGGAACTGCCTCCTTTACAATTTTAGGATTACTTGTATACATTCCACTAACATCGGTCCATATCTGAAGTTCTTCTGCATTTAACGCTGCTGCCAAAATTGAAGCCGTATAATCAGACCCTCCTCGACCCAAAGTTGTTATTTCATTATGTGTTGATTTAGCAACAAAGCCAGGTAAAACGAAAACTCTGTTACTATGTATATTGAAAAGCTTTTGAATTTTTTTAAATGTTTTGATAGAATCAACTTGTGCATTAGTGAAGTTACTGTCAGTTACAATTAGTTCTTGAGAATTTATATGAAATACATCAATTTGAGACATTTTAAAGAACTCAGAAATAATTAAAGAGGATAATAACTCACCAAAACTAAGAATCTTATCTTGAGTTGATAATGAAAAAATATTAGTTTTAAATATTTCATCAATTACAATTTCAATTTCAACATAAGTTAATTGAACTATATCAATTAAAGCTTTAGAATCAATGTGATTAAACAAATCATTAATTATGGAATTATGGAAATTACATATTTCATGATAAAAGTCTTTATAATTTTTATTTTTATCAAAAGCATGATTACCTAATTCAAATAATTTATCGGTAACCCCTCCAATAGCCGATACAACTATAACCAACCTTCCGTTAATGATATTATTAGACACAATGTCTCTAATTATTTTAATATTATGTGCTGAACCAACTGAAGTACCACCAAATTTGAAAATCTTCATTACTCTTATTTTAATTGTCAATAAATATATATGATATACAAACAAGCTTAAACTAAAAAAGAGATGAAATTTGAATTATAGTTGAGATTTACATAATTAATAATTATGTGATAGAAAAATTATTAAAAACGGATCTCAACTAATGATAAAATTATGAATTCATAATAATAAGTAATCAAATGACACTTATTATTAATTAAATTTGTTTCTTTTTAAAGAAATGTTATATTTAATCAAATTATGATGAAAATAATTCAAAATACTTGCTGGTGGCATAACGAAAGACTATTCGTAAACTAACCCTATAGTATTAACTAAAATATAAAGGCTTATCGTTTACGATAAGCCTTTTTTTATTAAATAATATGAAGAAATATAAATTAAGCACATACCATAAAAAAATACTATCTGATACAATTACACCAGTTAGCATATATTTAAAGATTAGAGATAAATACCCAAATAGCATTCTATTAGAGAGTAGTGACTACCATACAGTTGATAATAGTTTTTCATACATATGCTGTAATCCAATATCCTCAATAAAGATATATAATGAACAAATTGAGTATACCTATCCAGACGATTCAAGTAAAACAGTTGCGTTAAATAAATTATCCAGCATCCCAAATATAATACACGATTTCACACAATTATTTGAAGTAGATACAAAAAAATTTAAATTTATTAATAATGGACTTTTTGGATACATTAACTATGATGCTGTTAGATATTTCGAAGATATAGAAATTTCAAAAAAAGAAAAGGACGCTAACATTCCAGACATATATTATGCCGTTTATCAAAATATTATTGCAATAAATCATTTTCAAAATGAGGCACATATTTTTGCGAATTGTTATAATAAAAACAATAATATTGAAGAAATATTACAATTAATCAGCGCAAAGAATTATCCTAACTATAACTTTATAACGGAGGGTGAAATTAGTTCAAATTTATCGGATAATGATTTTCTAAAACACGTTGAAATAGCTAAAGCACATTGTAAAAGAGGAGATGTGTTTCAATTGGTTTTGTCAAAGAAGTTTACCCAAAGCTTTGGTGGTGATGAATTTAATGTATATAGAGCACTAAGAAGCATAAACCCGTCGCCTTACCTTTTTTATTTTGATTATGGAGATTATAAAATATTTGGGAGTTCACCTGAGGCGCAATTAATTATCAATCAAGGAAGTGCCGAAATTCATCCAATTGCAGGAACATTTAAAAGAACTGGAGATGACCTAAAAGATGCTGAATTAGCAAATAAATTATCAGAAGATTCAAAAGAAAATAGTGAACATGTAATGTTGGTTGATTTAGCTAGAAATGATTTGGCTAGAAATGGCACAGAAGTTAGAGTAGATAAATATCGAGAAATACAATTTTTTTCACATGTAATTCATTTAGTAAGCAAAGTTATAGCCAAAAAATCTAAGAATACCTCAACCATGAGAGTTGTTGCAGACACTTTTCCAGCCGGGACACTTAGTGGAGCACCAAAATACAAAGCAATGCAATTAATCGAGAAATACGAATTAACTAATAGAAGTTTTTATGGGGGAGCAATTGGATTTATGGATTTTAGCGGAAACTTCAATCATGCAATTATGATAAGAACTTTTTTAAGTAAAAACCATGAACTAACCTGGCAGGCTGGAGCTGGAATAATTTCAAAATCTAATTCTAATAATGAGTTACAAGAAGTATATAATAAGTTAGGTGCATTAACTAAAGCCATAAAGATTGCCCAAGAAATATAAATTATGCAAAAAATATTAGTAATAGATAACTACGATAGCTTTACTTATAATTTAGCACTCTACTTAAAGGAATTAGATTGCGAAGTAACCGTGGTTAGAAATGATAAAATGGATATTTCTCTTCCTTTAAGATTTGACAGGATATTAATCTCTCCTGGACCAGGTATTCCTGATGAAGCTGGTGATCTGAAAAAAATTATAAAAAAATATGCAGCCTCAAAAAGTATATTAGGAGTTTGCCTGGGGCATCAAGCAATTGCAGAGGTGTTTGATGGAACCTTAACTAATTTAAAAGAAGTATATCATGGTGTTGAGATGGAAACAATTATTACTGTAGATGACGAACCTCTTTACAAAGGCTTAAGTAAAAAAATTCTAACTGGGAGGTATCATTCTTGGGTGGTAGACAAAAATATTCCTGATTTATTAGAGGCGACAGCAATTGATAATAATGGTAATATAATGTCTCTTAGACACAAAAATTATGATGTAAAAGGAGTTCAATTTCATCCTGAATCTCTTCTTACACCAGACGGAAAACAAATATTAAATAACTGGTTAAATTCTTAATAATGAAAAACATATTAAATAGACTAACAAATCATGAAACTTTATCTAAAAATGAAGCTAAAGTTGTTTTGGTTAAAATTTCTAAAGGAGATTATAACTCAAATGAAATTGCTGCATTTTTAACTGTTTATTTAATGAGAAGTATTACAATAGAAGAACTAATAGGCTTTAAGGAAGCCTTACTTGAGTTATGTCTACCAATTGATTTATCCGATTTTAATACAATAGACTTATGTGGTACCGGAGGAGATGGAAAAGATACATTTAACATATCAACTTTATCTTCATTTATATGTGCTGGTGCAGATGTAAAAGTTGCAAAACATGGAAATTATGGAGTATCATCAGCTTGTGGATCTTCCAATGTTTTAGACTTCTTAGGTGTTAAGTTTTCTAATGATCAGGACTTTTTAATTGAATGTATAGATAAGTCTGGAATATGTATTTTGCATGCTCCACTATTTCATCCTGCAATGAAAAATGTAGCTCCTATTAGAAAAAAAATGGGAGTTAAAACTTTTTTTAATATTCTAGGACCAATGGTAAACCCCTCTTTTCCAAAGAATCAAATGGTAGGTGTATTTAACTTAGAATTATTAAGGCTTTATTCTTACTTATATCAACAAACAGATAAAAAATACAGTATTATACATTCTCTTGATGGCTATGATGAGGTTTCGTTAACAGGTAAAACTAAAATATGTTCTAATAGTTCAGAAATAATTATTGATGCTAATTACTTAAAAGTACCACAAGTTAAAGAACATCAAATTTATGGAGGTAAGTCAATTGAATCTTCATCAAAAGTTTTTATGGATATAATTAACGGAAATGGATCAGAAGCTCAAAATAACGTAGTATGTGCTAATGCAGGAATTGCAATTTCAACTTATAAAGGAGTTAGTATCCAGCAAGGATTTGAATTAGCACAAGAATCTCTAAATTCTAAAAGAGCATTAAAATCTATAAAATCTCTTCAAAAAATAAGTAAAAAATGAACATCTTAGAAAAAATAGTTATCGATAAAAAAAATGAAATTTTTCTAAAGAAAAAGTTTATTTCGATTGAAGACCTTGAGGCTTTTAAGTTATTTAATTTACAAACTATTTCCTTAAAAGATAATATAAACAATAGTGATTATGGAATCATAGCAGAATTTAAAAGAAGATCTCCTTCAAAATCAATTATTAATCAAAATTCAAATGTTCAAGATGTAGCAATGGGGTATATGAATGCGGGTGCATCTGGAATGTCAACACTTACAAATCAAAAATATTTTGGAGGTTCATTAGAAGATTTATTATTAGCCAAATCAAGCTGCAATCTACCAATACTAAGAAAAGATTTTATAATTGATGAATACCAGATATACGAAGCTAAGGCATATGGTGCAGATATAGTATTACTAATTGCTGCTATTCTTAGCGTAGATAAATTAAAGTACTTAGCAAAAAAAGCTAAAGAATTAAGACTTGAGGTTTTGTTAGAAGTTCATAATATAGACGAAATAAATTTATATTCTAATGATAGTGTTGATATCATTGGAGTTAATAATAGAGACCTTAAAACATTTAAAACTAGCATAGATATAAGTAAAAAATTATTCCCTCACATCTCTAATGATTATATGAAAATATCAGAAAGTGGAATATCTAAAATAAGTTCAATAAGGGAACTTAAAGAGATTGGTTATGATGGCTTTCTTATAGGTGAGAATTTTATGAAAAATGAGAATCCTGGGAAAATGGCAAATAATTTTATTAACTCATTAAAAATTTAAAATGAAGCTTAAAGTTTGTGGAATGAGAGATAATAATAACATCATTGATGTTTCAGAATTAAATCCAGATTACATGGGGTTTATTTTTTATAATAAGTCAAAAAGGTTCGTCACCGGTGATATTCCAATTATATCTAATAAAATTGAAAAGATAGCTGTATTTGTAAATGAAACTATAGAAAAAGTTAAAGATATACTTTGTAAATATGACATAAACACTGTTCAATTACATGGAAATGAAGATGTCAAATTTTGTGCAGATCTTAAAAAGAATAATTTTAAAATTATAAAAGCATTCAGTATAGATGAAAATTTCGATTTTGAATGCCTTAAAGAATTTGACAAATCCTGTGATTACTATTTATTTGATACAAAAGGGAGTTACCCAGGTGGTAATGGTTATAAATTTAATTGGCAGATTTTAAAAAATTACAAATTAATTAAACCATATTTTTTAAGTGGGGGAATAGGAATAGGAGATACAAACGATATTATTGAATTCCGTAAAACAAAGGCAGGTAAATTTTGTTTTGCTATTGATGTAAATAGCATGTATGAAATAGAACCTGGTATTAAAAATGTTAAAAAAATAAAGAACTTAATAAACAATTTAAAATGAGTTATAACATAAATAAAAATGGATACTACGGAGAATTTGGAGGGGCATTTATACCAGAGATGCTGTATCCAAATATTGAAGAATTAAAATTGAATTATGTAAAATTCATGAATGACCCAGATTTTAAAAAAGAATTTAATCAATTATTAATAAATTATGTAGGTAGACCAACCCCTTTGTACTTTGCCAAACAGTTATCCAAAAGGCATAATACTAAAATATATCTAAAACGAGAAGACTTATGCCATACTGGAGCACATAAAATCAATAATACCATTGGGCAAATATTAATTGCAAAAAAATTAAATAAAACAAGAATAATTGCTGAAACAGGTGCTGGTCAGCATGGCGTGGCGACCGCTACAGTATGTGCTTTGATGGGGATTGAATGTGTTATTTATATGGGGGAACTAGATATTGAACGTCAAGCTCCAAATGTAGCTAGAATGAAAATGTTAGGTGCAAAAGTAATTCCAGCAAAATCTGGAAGTAAGACACTTAAAGATGCTACAAATGAAGCTATAAGAGATTGGATTAATAATCCTGAAAACACACACTATATAATAGGAAGTGTAGTTGGGCCACATCCATATCCAGATATGGTCGCTAGATTTCAAGCAATTATTTCAGAAGAAATTAAATGGCAATTAGAATCAATTGAAGGAAGTTCATCTCCTGATTATATAATTGCATGTGTAGGCGGAGGAAGTAATGCTGCAGGAGCATTTTATCATTACTTAGATGACAAAAACGTAAAGTTAATTGCAGTAGAGGCGTCTGGAATGGGTATAGATTCTGGGAAAAGTGCAGCCACTTCAATTTTAGGAAATACTGGTGTAATACATGGTAGTAAAACATTACTTATGCAAACTAAAGACGGGCAAATAACTGAGCCATATTCAATTTCAGCAGGATTAGATTATCCAGGAATTGGACCAATGCATGCTAATTTATATAAAACTAAAAGAGCAGAATTTATTTCAATAACTGATAATCAAGCAATGAAGGCCGGAGTTGAACTCTCAAGGCTAGAGGGAATAATTCCAGCAATTGAAACTGCTCATGCTTTTGCAGTGTTAGAAAATAAAAAATTTAAAAAAGAAGATATAGTGGTAATCAATTTATCAGGCAGAGGAGATAAAGATTTAGACACTTACATAAATTACTTTAAATTTTAATTATGAATAGAATAATCAAAGAATTAGATAATAACAATAATATACTATCTATCTATTTTACTGCAGGATATCCAAAATTAGAGGACACTTGTAAAATAATTAAAAATTTAGAAGCAAGCGGGGTTAGTATGGTGGAGATCGGGCTTCCATTTAGTGATCCATTAGCAGACGGACTAACTATTCAAAGTAGTTCAACAGTAGCATTAAATAATGGAATGAATTCAGATCTATTATTCAATCAACTAAAAGATATTAGAAAAATAGTGAAAATTCCACTAATAATAATGGGGTACTTTAATCCAATATTACAATATGGAGTTGATGATTTTTGTAAAAAGTGCAAACAGGTTGGAATCGATGGATTAATAATACCAGACTTACCAATAGAAGAATATTTAAAATCGTATGAAAGTATATTTAAAGAAAACAATTTATTAAATATTTTCTTAATTACTCCTCAAACTAACAAAGAAAGAATTAAATTAATTGACAATATTTCAACTGGGTTTATTTATATGGTAAGTAGCTCAAGTGTAACAGGTAGTAAAAATGGATTTGATAGTGAGCAGATAGATTATTTTAAAAGAATTCAAAATATGCATTTAAAGTCTCCAAAGATTATAGGCTTTGGCATTTCTGACTCCAAATCTTTTAATGAAGCTGTTCAATTTTCAGAAGGGGCTATAATTGGAAGTGCATTTATTAATCACATAAATTCTTATGGAATTAATGGCATTCGCTCATTTATAAAAAAATATAAAACATAATTCGAAAATTTATTTTTCCATAAATAGCATTTTTACTGTATTGAAAATCAATTTAATACAATTTAAATAAGTTATTTATGGGAAAATGATAAAACTTAAAAAAAACCAACAAAATAAAGTTCACTCGTATTCAATTATATATATATTAGTAATTCAAAAGTTCAATAAACATATTGACGTGTTATCAAGAAAGGCGGAGGGATAGACCCTGTGATGCCTTAGCAACCCTTTAACAATTAAAGAAGGTGCTAAATTCTACCTATTATGGATAGATAACTAATATGAAATTAAATAATTTCAATATTTTTCTCTTATAACATATTACTATTTATGCATTTTTTTAATGCTGTCTTTTGTACTAATTAACTAATACAAAAAAAATAAAAAATGAGTAATCAAAAATTTGCAACAAAGTTATTACATCATGGTCATGATGTGAAAAGTAATTCTGGAACTAGAGCTGTTCCTATTTATCAATCTACGGCATATGTATTTAATGATTCCGATCATGCGGCTAATCTTTTCAACTTGGCTGAACCTGGAAATATCTATACAAGAATAAATAATCCAACAAATGATATTTTAGAGCAAAGGTTAGCATCAATAGAAGGAGGTATAGCTGCTGTTGTTACAGCATCTGGAGCATCAGCAATAGCAACTACCCTTTTAACATTATTAAGAAGTGGAGATCATATAATAGCATCAAACAGCTTGTATGGTGGTACTTATAATTTACTAAGTGTTACCTTACCTAGGCATGGTATTACAACAACTTTTGTTGATCCATCTGACCCCAATAATTTTATTGAAGCTGCTAAAGAAAACACAAAAGTTTGTTTTATTGAGTCTCTTGGAAATCCAAAATTAGATGTTCTTGATATTGAAGAAATTTCAAAAAAAATAAAAGAATTAAAAATTCCTCTTATAGTTGATAATACTGTTGCGACTCCAGCACTATTAAATCCTATTAAATATGGTGCTAATATTATTATTCATTCTCTTACAAAATACATTAATGGAAATGGAACAGCTTTAGGTGGTGTAATAATTGATGCAGGTAAATTTGACTGGGCAAATGGTAAATTTCCTGAATTTACTCAGCCATCTGCTGGATATCATGGATTAGTTTATAGTGAAGTATTAGGCGAATCTGCATTCATTGCTAAAGTTAGAATTGAAGGACTTAGAGACTATGGATCTGCTCTTAGCCCATTTAATGCATTTCAAATTATTCAAGGGATGGAAACTCTTAAAATAAGAATGAATCTACACTGCTCTAATGCACTAGAGCTTGCTAAATGGCTAGAACAAAACCCAAAAGTTAGATGGGTTAATTACCCAGGATTAAGTTCTAATTCACAATATTTAAACGCAAAAAAATACTTGCCAGATGGGCAAAGTGGATTAGTTACTTTTGGAGTAATAGGTGGTTATGAATCAGCAAAAAAAGTAGTAGATTCTACAAAATTATTTTCTCTATTAGCAAATATTGGTGATACAAAATCATTGATAATTCACCCTGCTAGCACGACTCACCAACAGCTATCCGAAGAAGATCAAATAAAAACAGGAGTGTCTAAAGATTTAATTAGATTATCTGTTGGATTAGAAAGTATATATGATTTAAAAGAAGATTTAAGAGAAGCGCTTAATTACATATAATATATGTCTAATAAAATAAAATATATTTCACCATTTAACTATAAAAGATTTGATGGTGGTTTGCAAAAAATATCATTATCCTATCAGATTTTTGGCAAACCAATTGGAGTTTCGCCTGTAATCTTAGTGAATCATGCTTTAACTGGGAATTCTAATGTTGCTGGCAGAAATGGATGGTGGAATAAATTAATTGGATCAAACAAAATTATTAATACTAATAAATTTACAGTAGTTTCATTTAATATTCCAGGGAATGGATATGATAATATTGAAGAAAATTTAATATATAATTATAAAGATTTTATTGCTATTGATATAGCTAAAATTTTCAGTATTGGTTTAAAAAAATTAAACATATACAAACTTTATGCCGCCATTGGAGGTTCTCTTGGTGGTGGAATTGTATGGGAATTAGCAATATTAAATCCTGATTTGATAAAACATATCATTCCAGTTGCTTCAGACTGGAAATCAAGTGATTGGCTTATCGCTAATTGTTTTATTCAAGATAGTATTCTAAATAATTCGTCAAAACCACTTTATGATGCCAGAATACATGCAATGACTCTTTATAGAACACCTGAATCCTTCAATTCAAGGTATAGTAGAGGAAAAAAAGATAACATATATAGTATCGAGGCATGGTTAAATCATCATGGGAAAAGCCTTGAAAATAGATTTAAAGTTCAAGCTTATAAATCAATGAATCAACTCCTTAAAACTATAGATATAACTAGAGGAGAGGATGTATTAAACGAATTAATAAAAAAAATTACTGGTAACATTAATATAATTACAATTGATTCAGATCTTCTTTTTTGTTCAAATGAAAATTGGAAAATGTATGAAAGAATTAAAAAAATTAAAAAAAATGTTAACATATTCGAAATTAAATCTGAATATGGGCATGACGCATTTCTAATTGAAAACGAACAGATGAAAGATATTCTTAATGGAATATTTGACAATAATTAAGACTAATATCATTACTGTTTTTTTAAGGTCTAGTGTTACTTTAGTATTCTAATACACTTTAAAATCACATCAACATTAGTTACTTTTTTAGGATTTTTTAGATTATTTGAAAAAGATCCATGAATCTCATCTATATCCAGTTTCGTAAACTCTAGAATATTAGTTTGGTTAATACCACTACCTGGCATTATTTTAATCTGATTATTACCAATGTTGATTAACTCTTTAATTAAATCAACTCCTTCAACTGCGGTGTTCTTTTGACCTGAAGTAAGTAATCTATCGGCTTTTAATTTAATAAGTTGTTTTAAGCTCTTAATTGGATTTAACACCTCATCAAAAGCCCTATGAAAAGTGAATTCTAATGGTCTTGAAAGATTAATCAATTCTTTTGTTTTATCTATATCTATATTTTTATCTTTTGTTAATACACCAGAAACAATTCCTTTACAACCAAGATCTTTAAATATTCTAATATCTTTTTTAATTTGTTCAAATTCTTCTTGTGAATAATTAAAGTTACCAGCCCTTGGTCTTATTAAAACATAAACAGGTATTTTCAATTTTGAAATGACTTTACTTGCAAGTTTATAGTCTGGAGTAATACCACCTACATTTAAATTTTCACAAAGCTCAACCCTGTGGGCTCCACCTTTTTCTGCATTGATAGCAGACTCATATGAATTAGCACACACCTCTAATATCATTTTATTTCTTCTTTTTCTAGATGTATAGAATAATTAATATCTAGTTTTTCTAATCTTTTAAAGTAGTTTTTAGCCCTTAATTTAAACTCTGTAAAATTAGTCCTATTACTGCTCCAAAGTACTTCAGAAAGTGCTAAAACTCTTGGAAACACCATGTATTCTACATGTTCACTAGTTTTCATATATTCTGTCCAAACATTAGCTTGTGCACCAATAATATATTTCTTCTCGTTTTCATGTAGTTCTTTAGGAATTGGATTGTAATTAAATACTTCTTCGATAGGAGTGAAGCCTCCAATTGCTACTGGCTCTCCTCCCTTTTTTGTTTGATAATGATCGAAATATAAATTTGCATTAGGACTCATAATAACTTCATGACCCATTTGTGCAGCCTTGATTCCTCCACTTTCTCCTCTCCAAGACATAACTGTAGCATTAGGAGCAAGTCCACCATCTAAAATTTCATCCCAGCCAATTATTTTTTTACCTTTTGAATTAATATATTTCTCCATTCTAGTTATAAAATAACTTTGAAGTTCATGCTCGTCTTTTAATCCTTCTTTTTTAATTAAATTTTGACAATGACTGCACTCTTCCCATCTTTTCTTAGGAGCTTCATCTCCGCCAATATGAATATATTTACCAGGAAAAAGTTCAATTACTTCATCTATTACATCTTCTAAGAAGCTAAATGTACTTTCTCTAGTACAATAAATATCTTCAAATACACCCCAGGTTGTTGCAACTCCTATTTTTTCTTGTCTGCAGCTTAAGTATGGGTAAGATGCTATTGCAGCTTGAGCATGTCCTGGCATTTCAATTTCAGGTATAATTAACACCTCTCTAGAATTTGCAAAGGCTACAATTTCTTTAATTTCTTTTTGTGTGTAATAGCCTCCGTATCTTGTTTTATCATATTTGATAGGTTTATCAGTATAATGGCCTATTAAAGTAGAGTCTCTGTATGATCCAATTGAATTAAGTTTAGGGTATTTTTTAATTTCAATTCTCCATCCTTGATCCTCTGTTAAATGCCAATGAAATGTATTAAATTTAAGCATAGCTAAGGCATCAATATATTTTTTTATGAATTCTACTGAAAACATATGTCTACTGACATCAAGGTGCATTCCTCTGTATTTAAATTTAGGGGAATCTTTAATAACTTGACAAGGAATATTAACCTTAAATAATTTTGTTTTATTGTTTTCAAATTCAACTGGTAATAACTGCCTGAGTGTTTGAACGGCATAAAAAGCTCCTTTATTAGATTTGCTGTATATATTTATTTCATTTGTTAGTATTTCTATTTCATATCCTTCATCATTTTTAATGTTTTTTTTTATGAAATTAATTTTATTTACATACTCCTCAACATGTTCTTCACTTATAATATAATCCATTAGAAAGTCGCCAGATATTTTAAAATCATCAGAGTAATTTATTTTAGTGTTATTAGATAAAATAAATTCACCGCTGGTAATAATTTGAGAGTTAGGCTTTGGTATTATATCACTAGCAAAAGCAATAAAATCACATGAATTGATAATTAAAAAAAGACTTAAAACTATTATTCTCTTGTGTGTCATTTTAGTATATTAGATGCTTAAAGATAATTAAAAATAGGTTGTTTCCCATTGTATAATTTATGAGTGTAAAAGAACAAATAAAATCTCTAAGATCTGAACTACATAAGCATAACTATAATTATTATGTTTTAGATGATTCAAGTATCTCTGATTATGATTTTGATTTAAAATTAAAAGAGCTCAATGAATTAGAAAATCTACATCCCGAATTATATGATTCTAATTCACCAACAGTAAGAGTAGGCGGTGATATCACAAAAAACTTTGCAACCACTACCCATAACTCCCCAATGTATTCTTTAGATAATTCATACTCAATTGAAGATTTATTTGATTGGGAAAAACGTATTAAAAAAATAATTGAAGCTAATATTGAATATACCTGTGAGCTAAAATATGACGGTGCTTCTATTAGCCTTTCTTATGTTGATGGTAAATTTGTGAAAGCAATAACTAGAGGAGATGGTATACAGGGAGATGATGTTACTGCAAATATCAAGACTATTCAAACAGTGCCTTTAATACTGCAAGAAAGCTATATAAAAGAATTTGATATAAGAGGGGAGATTGTAATGCCTATTGAGGGTTTTAAAAAACTTAATTTAGAAAGGGTTTCAGCTGGTGAAGAACCATTTAAAAACCCAAGAAATACAGCCTCAGGGAGTTTAAAGCTCCAAGACAGTAGAGAGGTTTCAAAACGACCATTAGAGTGTTTATTATACTCTATAGTAGAATCTAGTGGTATAGTTAAATCTCAACATGAATCTCTTGAAATTGCTAAAAAATTGGGATTTAATGTCTCACCTCATTCTGTTTTGGCTAAATCTATTGAAGAAGTTTTTGATTTTGTGAGTTATTGGGAATCTAGCAGATATTCACTCCCTTTTGAAATTGATGGTATTGTAATAAAAGTTAATAGCGTTGATCAACAAAATGAATTAGGTTTTACTTCAAAATTTCCAAGATGGGCAATCGCTTATAAATTTAAACCAGAACAATCAGCAACTATTTTAAAATCTATTACTTACCAGGTAGGAAGAACAGGTTCAATAACTCCTGTTGCTAACTTTGAGCCAATTGATTTGGCAGGTACTGTAGTAAAAAGAGCTTCACTGCACAACTCGGATTTTATACGAAAAATGGATATAAGATTAAATGATCATGTTTATGTTGAAAAAGGCGGAGATATCATTCCTAAAATAGTTAAGGTGGATATTAGTAAAAGAGATCATCTCTCTACTAAAACAAACTTTATTTTGAATTGCCCTGAGTGCAATTCAGTATTAAAAAAAATAGAGGGCGAAGCAAATCACTATTGTATAAATACATCTGATTGTATGCCTCAAGTTTCTGGCAGAATTCAGCATTTTATTTCTAGAAAAGCAATGGATATAGACGGTCTAGGAGCAGAGACAGTAAATTTATTAGTTGAAAATAATTTAATCACTAATTATTCAGATTTGTATAAGCTAAAAGTTGAAAATATTTTAGGTTTAGAAAGAATGGCTCAAAAAAGTTCAGAGAAATTAATTAATGGAGTCGAGTATTCGAAACAAATAAGTTTTGACAGAGTGTTGTATGGACTTGGCATTAGGCATGTTGGTGTAACTGTTGCAAAACAACTTGCGCATCATTATAATAATATTGACGCTTTAATGTGTGCTAGTTATGAAGATTTAGAATCAGTGGATGAGATAGGACGTAAGATTGCTGAAAGTGTTATAAGTTTTTTCTCAATTCAGCAAAATATAATGATTATTAATGATCTTAAATTTTATGGATTAAATTTTGAACATTCTGAAAAGAAAATTATTAAAACAAATAAATTAGCTAGTCAATTATTTGTTGTAAGTGGAGTTTTTACAAAATTTTCACGAGACGAGTTAAAATTAGAAATTGAAAAAAATGGAGGTAAAGTTAAATCATCAATATCTTCTAAAACTAATTATGTTATTGCTGGAGATAATATGGGGCCTAGTAAAAGACTTAAAGCAGAAACTTTAAACGTAAGTATAATTTCAGAGAGTGATTTTATTGAAATGATTAAATGATGTAATCTATTGAAAATAGTAGAGGTTGTAATCCTGCTACACTTCAATAGAAACACCTTCATATTTCTTATTTTTAAACGAGTCAAAGTAAAAATCAATTTTACCTAAAAATAATCCGTGACAACCTACTTGATTAACAATCACCTTTTCTCCTTCAATATTATCTAATACTAGAGGTTTATTTAAAAATGTGTGAGTATGTCCTCCGATAATAAGATCAATATCCTTAGTAGCTTTAGCTAGACTTATATCAGATATCTTATTACTATCATACTTAAACCCAAGGTGAGATAAACAAATGATTAAATCACACTTTTCAGTTTGTTTTAAAGTACTAACAACTCCTTGAGTAATTTCAACTGGATTTAGGTATTTGGTTTCTTTATAAAGTTTCTTTGTTACCATTCCGTCTAGCTCTACACCTAATCCGAAAATCCCAATTTTGATACCGTCTTTGTAAAAAATCTGATAAGGTTTTACATGAGTATCTAAAACTGTATTTTTAAAATCATAGTTTGCAGAAACAAAATTAAATTTAGCATGAGGTAATTGCTTGTAAAGTCCATCAACTCCATTGTCAAAATCATGGTTTCCTAAAGTTGCTAAATCATATTTTAACATACTCATTAATTTAAATTCTAACTCACCTCCATAATAATTGAAATAAGGAGTCCCTTGGAATATATCTCCAGCATCCAACAAAAGGGTATTAGAGTTTTCTTCTCTAATTTTTTCAATGATTGTCGCTCTTCTAGAAACTCCACCTTTTAAAGCGTACTTATCGTTGTTTTTTTCAAACGGATCAATATGACTATGCACATCATTTGTATGTAGTATAGTTATTTTTTTATAATCATTTGCTTTGCAGCTATTTGTGAAAATTGATGTAGAAGCTAGAGCAGCACTTGAATAAAGAGTGTTTTTAATAAATTTTCTTCTTTCCATTATTTTTTTATAATAAACCTGTTATCAATTGTAGATTTTAATGTATCAATTTGAATAAAATAATCAATCAATAGGTCTCTTATTTTATAATTTAAAATAGTGTTTTCTATGCTCTCATTAAAAAAGGTCATCTTATCACCTCCATTAAGTAAAAAATCACTTGTAGCTACATAGTAATAGCTATTGACATCAATTTTTTTATTATTAATTTTTGCATTAATTAATTTATAATCTTTATCTAATTCTAATTGTAGTCTAGCAATCGGGTGAGCTCGTCTAGCTATTGTTAAGTAATCTATTAATTTATATACATCCTTTCCTGAGAGCTTTGTAACTATAACTTCGTTTTCAAAAGGCATTAAATTATAGGCTGAATTCTTGTTAATATTCCCTTTTGAAATTACCGATCTTATTCCTCCGTAATTTAAAAGTACAAAATCAATATTTTCCCCTTTTTTAGATTTAAAAATCGGATTACTTAACTCGTAGACTGCATCAGCCATAAAATTACCTATAGCGGTATTTAAATTGCCGTTTTTTTTATCATAAGTTTTAGGTGAATATGCGTAAGTTGTGTATAGATCTTTTTCAATGTTTTTTTTATAGGGTTCTATGAAATTCAGAATAGTTGAATCATCTTGTATGTTGCGATTGATTTCAATTCTACTTGTTTGAACTTCAGATAATTGAAAATCGCCATTACAACTAAAAGTGAATAAAAAAACAGAAAATTTAAATAGTTTAATAATTGATTTCATTATAGTTTTTGTGGTTAAATCAAATTCATCTTTATTACATTTGTATAATACTTTTAAATATATGTTTTTTAAATTATTCAAGAAAAAATCAAACGATAAATATTTAAATAATATTCTTAATAGTCGTAAACCTTCTGTAAATAGTCAGAAAATTAAATCTGTTGGGGTTATTCTAAACCTTGAAGAGTATGACGATTATGAGTCCTTAAGAAACGTTTTGAAATACTTAGGTGTAAATGAAAATAAAATAAAATTTGTTGCCTATGTATCTGAAAGAGATGAAACTCTTACAAGTTGGGATTCGTATTTTACTCCTCTAGATTTTGGATGGAATGGAAACATTTCTAATTACGATATAAATGAGTTTATTGAAACAGAGTTTGATGCTCTAATAAGTTATTATAATGAAGATCTATACGAATTAAACCTAATCACAGCTAAATCAACGGCTAATTTTAAAATAGGAATTTCGAATAAAGATCAAAGGTTACATGATTTTATAATTAACATTAAATCTAGTTTTATTGATATTTTTAAAGTTGAACTTCAGAAATACTTAAAAGGTCTAAAAAAAATATGAAAAACAGCAAATTTATAGGTACTGGTGTAGCTTTAATCACCCCTTTTAATAAAGATTTTTCTATTGATTATGGTTCGCTTGAAACACTAGTTGAATATAATATAACAAATGGAATAGATTATTTAGTAATAAATGGGACCACAGCAGAGAGTCCAACAATCAAACTATCGGAGAGAGAATTGATAATTAAGACTGTAGTGAGTGTTAATAAAGGGAGAGTTCCAATAGTTTTAGGAATTGGTGGAAACGCTACCCTGAAATTAGTTAAAGAAATAAATTCATCGAATCTTGAAGGTATTTCAGCTATTTTATCAGTTTCTCCATATTATAATAAACCTACTCAGGAAGGGATTTACGAGCATTACAAGTATATTTCTAACAACACATCAGTGCCTATTATTATTTATAATGTTCCAGGTAGAACTTCAAAAAACATTTTACCTGAGACTGTTTTAAGGCTTGCTAAGGAGTTTGATTCTATAATTGGCATAAAAGAGGCCGGTAATGATATAAATCAATATTTAGAATTAATAAATAATAAACCTGAAGATTTTTTGATCATATCTGGCGATGATGATTTAGCTCTTTCATCAGTAATTGCAGGAGGTGATGGAGTTATTTCCGTTATTGGCCAAGCCTTTCCGGAAAAATTTTCTAAAATGATAAATTATGCTTTAGACAACGATCCATTAAGAGCCACATCAATTCATGAGCAATTAATTAACATAACTTCTTTGATTTTTAGGGAAAATAATCCTGCAGGGGTAAAGTCGGTCTTACATGAAATGAATTTATGTAATGATGTTTTAAGACTTCCTCTATTGCCTGTTTCTAAAAACTTAAGAAGTGAAATTCTAGTTGAGCTTAATAATTTAAAGCTATAATATTATTATAAATACAATAGATGTATTTTTTTTTAAATACATTAAAATTGTTTAATTTTGCAAATTGACCTTAAATATGAAACGAACTATATTAACATTACTAGTATTAATAACTTTTTCATCCTGTGGTGAATATCAAGAGGCAATTAATGGTGACGATATTTCAACTAAGTTTTCTTTAGGAACCACTCTTTATGATGATGGAAAGTTTACTAAAGCTAATAGACTTTTTGAGCAAATAGTACCTAAGTATAGAGGTAAGCCACAGGCTCAGAAATTAATGTATATGCATGCTATGTGCTTTTATGAAACTAAGGATTACAGAACATCAAACTACAGAATGGAGAAATTTGTAAATACGTATCCTAACAGTGAGAAAAATGAAGAAATTGCATTCTTAGGTGCTAAGAGTTACTATTTCATGTCTCCGGTCTTCTCAAAAGATCAAACAGATACTAAAATTGCAATAGATAAATTACAGTTATTTATAAACACATTCCCAGAATCTGAATATATCGAAGCAGTTAATAAACTTATCTTTGAATTAGATTATAGGCTTGAGTTTAAAGCTTACAGTACAGCATTACAATATAACACCCTTAATGATCATGAGTCAGCTATAGTGTCCTTTAATAATTTTGTAGTTGAATTTCCTGGATCATCGTTAAGAGAGAAAGTTTTGTATTATAAATTTGATTCAGCATATAGACTTGCTATCAATAGTGTCGATTTCAAGAAAGAAGACAGGATTGGTGATGCAATTGGATATTATAATTCTTTCATTAAATATTATAGTGAATCTGAATATATTGAAGATTTAAATTTGAAATTTGATGAATTGAAGCAATTAAAAATAACTTAGAAACTAAATAAAATGGATTTAAAGAAAGTAAAGGCACCGGTAAACACAGAGACTTACGATAGAAATATTATTGATAAATCAACTGATAATATTTACGAAGCAATTTCAATTATTTCAAAAAGATCAGAACAAATCAATTCAGATATTCGTACTGAATTAATTGATAAGCTAGAAGAGTTTGCTACATATAATGATAGTTTAGAAGAGATTTTTGAAAACAAGGAACAAATCGAAGTTTCTAAATTTTACGAAAAATTACCAAAACCACATGCATTAGCTGTTCAAGAATGGATTGATAATAAAATTTATCATAGAAATAGCTCTGATGAATCTCTAGATAAGTAATATAATGTCAGTTTTAAGTGGAAAAAAAGTATTACTTGGTGTTACAGCCGGTATAGCCGCTTATAAAACTGCAAATTTGGTTCGACTATTAATTAAGTCTGGAAGTCATGTTAAAGTTGTCATGACTCCTTCAGCTAAAGAATTTGTCACCCCCTTAACTTTATCTACCCTTTCAAAAAATCCTGTTTTATCTACATTTACTGCAGATGAGGATGACGAATTGTGGAATAATCATGTTGAAATAGGACTGTGGGCAGATTTATTTTTGATTTGTCCAGCTACAGCAAACACACTTTCTAAAATGTCAAATGGGAATTGTGATAACTTGTTAATTGCTACATATCTCTCAGCTAAGTGTAAAGTTTATTTTGCTCCAGCAATGGATTTAGATATGTATAAGCATAAATCAACTCAATCATCTATTTCTAAATTAATTTCTTTCGGAAATTTGTTAATCCCTCCAACTTCTGGAGAATTAGCTAGTGGATTATTTGGTGAAGGTAGAATGGCAGAACCTAAAGATATTGTTCGTTTTATAGAAAATGATCTTTCAAGTTGTTTACCATTAAATGGAAAAATTTTTTTAATCACTGCAGGACCTACATTTGAGCCAATTGACCCAGTAAGGTTTATAGGTAATCATTCTAGTGGAAAAATGGGTTTTGAATTAGCTGAAACAGCATCTAAGTTAGGGGCTAAAGTTATTTTAATAACTGGACCAACTAATCAAAAGTTACTGTCTAAATCTATTGAGCTTTTTTCAATAACATCATCTGATCAAATGTATGATCAAGTAATAGGTAAATATGACGATGTGGATGTTGTTATAATGTCCGCTGCAGTAGCGGATTTCAAACCGAAATTTGTGTCAGATAAAAAACTTAAAAAATCTAATCAAAACCCTATTATAGAAGTTGAGAAAACCAAAGACATTTTGTCTTACTTAGGGAGGATGAAAAACAAACAACTTTTAGTAGGTTTTGCACTCGAGACTGATAATGAAGTTGAGAATGCTACTAGTAAATTAATTAATAAAAACTTAGATTTAGTAATATTAAACTCCTTAAATGATAAAGGAGCTGGGTTTGGCGTTGATACAAACAAAATTTCAATTATATCTAAAGGAAATAAAATTATTAATTTTCCGTTAAAACAAAAGAAAGCTGTTTCTTTAGATATTATAAATAATATAATTGAATTAATAAATGAATAAAATATTTCTATATATTTTTTTAATTATTTCTGTTACTTCATTTTCACAGGAATTAAATTGTAACGTTATTGTTAATGCTGGTCAGACTGGAGATGAAAACTTACAAATATTTAAATCCTTAGAAAATCAAATCTCTGAGTTTATTAACAACTCTAATTGGACTAATAACTCTATTACAAACAAACAAAGAATTAACTGTTCAATGATTATTAACATTAGTAATTTCGATAATGATGTTTTTAAAGGAACAATCCAAGTACAATCATCTAGACCTGTTTTTAATTCCTCATATGAATCTCCTTTATACAATTACATAGATAAAAACTTTTCATTCAAGTATCAGGAATTTCAAAATTTTTTATTTAATCCAACTCAATTTGAATCAAATCTAATATCTGTATTGTCATATCATATTTATATACTTTTAGGGATGGACTCTGACTCTTTTGAGTTAAATTCTGGCAAGAAATTTTATGAGCAAGCTAGACGTATTTTAGATTACTCTAATGGAACTAATTATCTTGGGTGGAACGCCAAAGATGGTCGTCAAACTCGCTACTATTTAATTGATAATATATTATCTCCAACATATAAAGAGTTTAGTTACGTTTTATATGATTACCATTTTAATGGTTTAGATAGAATGTATGATAATATTAAAAAATCTAAATTAAATATTAGTAAATCTATCATTTCATTTGAAAGGATGAATAATAGACGACCTAATTCTTATATTTTAAAAGTATTTTTTGATGCAAAATCAGATGAAATTCAAGACATATTTAGTGCTGGGCCTAGTGTGGAAATAACTAATTTAATTTCAATGTTATCAAAAGTAGCTCCTATGCATTCGAATAAGTGGCGAGAAATAAAATATTAATTACCTTTAAGTTAAAATCATTAAATCTTGTGTTAAAAAACCTATCCATAAAAAATTACGCCCTTATTGATGACCTGAATGTCAATTTTAATAATGGTTTAACTATAATTACAGGTGAAACTGGAGCGGGAAAATCAATTTTAATAAATGCTTTATCTCTTCTTTTAGGTAAAAGATCTGACAATTCATCTATAAATAATTTGAATAAAAAGTGTATTGTCGAAGCAACTTTTGATCTAGCTCATTATAATTTAAAAAACATTTTTGTTGATAACAACCTTGATTACGATACTGATACTATAATTAGACGAGAAATTTTACCTTCTGGAAAATCTCGTGCATTTGTCAATGATTCTCCAGTAGTTTTAAATCAGCTTTCATCTATCAGTCAATATATTATTGATATTCATTCTCAGCATCAAAATTTGAATTTAGTAAATGTTAATTTTCAATTTGATGTAATTGATTCAGTTGCTAACAATAACAAATTATTAATAGAATATAAAAATAAGTTTTCTTCTTATAAAAAACTCACATCTGAGTTAAATAAACTTAAAGATTCAAAACTAGAGCTCTCTAAAGCATTTGATTATAATAATCACCTTTTAGAAGAAATTAATAATTTAAATATTTCAGATATAGATTTAATAGAATTAGAAAACTCCTATAAAGAATTATCTAATTTCGAAGATATTAAGAGTGATTTAAATTTAAGTAGTTCTCTTTTAAATGATAATGAGCATGGAATAATTTCGTTAATGAGTAAGTTGAATTCAAATCTGAAAAATCTTTCTTCAAGGTCCAACTCTTTTTTAAATCTATACAATAGATTAAACTCTATATATATTGATTTAGATGATATTTCTAGAGATATTCAAAATTCAAATGATAATTTAACCAACAACCCAGACAAACTGTCAAGTTTAAGTGATTTGTTGTCAAAACTAAATAATGTTTTAAGAAAACATTCTGTTGATAATATTGATGATTTAATAATTATTCAATCAGATCTACTTAATAAGGTGTCTAAATCAAACAATATAGATGATGAAATATCTTCATTGACAAGTGTCGTTAGTAACATTGAGATTGAGTTATTAGATTTATCTAAATTATTAAATAGTAATAGAGTTAAAGCCATCCCAAATTTAGTAAATAACTTACAAGATATTTTACATGATTTAGGTATGAAAAGCGCTCAATTTTTAATTGAAATTATTCCCGAAGATAAATTCTTGTTTAATGGTATGGATAATTTAGAATTTAAATTTAGCGCTAATAAAGGTTCTGATTTCAAATTATTAAAACAATCTGCTTCAGGCGGTGAAATCTCTAGAATTATGCTAGCAATTAAATCCATTATTGCTAATTACAAAAAACTACCTACATTAATGTTTGATGAGATTGATACTGGGGTTTCAGGAGAGGTGTCAAATAAAATTGGAGATATTATGAAGGAAATGAGTTCTAGAATGCAAATATTTACAATAACTCATTTGCCTCAAATTGCAGCTAAGGGTGAGTCACACTTTAAAGTTTATAAAACAGAGTTAGAGAATTCTACTACAACTAATTTAATTAAATTAAATAATCAAGATAGAATAGTGGAAATTGCAAAAATGTTAGAAGGTGATAATATTTCTACCTCAGCTGTAGCACACGCAAAGCAATTACTCAATTAATCTTATATTTGTAAAAAAATTTATAATATGTCACATAATCTTTTAAAAGGAAAAAGAGGAATAATATTTGGAGCACTTGATCATAACTCTATAGCCTGGAAGACAGCTGAAAGGGTACATGAAGAAGGGGGCGTTTTTGTTTTATCTAATGCACCAGTCGCAATGAGGATGGGCGAAATTAATAAGTTAGCAGAGCATACTGGTTCTACAGTTATAGCAGCTGACGCTACATCAGTAGATGATTTAGAAAATTTAATTTCTGAATCTATGAAAATATTAGGTGGAAAATTAGATTTTGTTTTACATTCGATCGGTATGTCTGTTAATGTTAGAAAAGGAAGACATTACACTGATCAAAAATATGAATGGACTCAAAAAGGGACTGATGTCTCTGCTATGTCATTTCATAAAGTTATGCAAACATTATATAAAGCGGATGCAATGAATGAGTGGGGTAGTATAGTAGCTTTAACTTATATGGCTGCTCAGAGAGTATTTCCAGATTACAATGATATGGCAGATAACAAGGCGTTTTTAGAAAGTATAGCTCGTAGTTTTGGATATTTTTTCGGTAAAGACAAAAAAGTTAGAGTAAATACTATTTCTCAATCTCCAACTCCAACTACTGCGGGAACTGGGGTTAAAGGTTTTGATGGTTTTATTAGTTACGCAGAAAGAATGTCTCCTCTTGGTAATGCCACAGCTTTAGACTGTGCAAACTATACCGTTACTCTGTTTAGCGACTTAACTAAAAGGGTTACACTTCAAAATCTATATAATGATGGTGGATTTAGTAATATGGGTGTTAGCGACTCTATAATGGATTCAATCACAGAGTAATATTTATAATATTTAAAATACGTAAAAAACACTTTAATTTAATTGAAGTGTTTTTTATATTGCTGCTTTGTTTAACTACATTTGTTAAATGACATCTATTAATATTTCTTTTATAATTCCTGTTTACAATCGTCCTGAAGAAATTGATGAGTTATTAAAAAGCTTTGTTAATTTAGATGGTAATTTTGATTTTGAAATCGTTATTATTGAAGATGGCTCTACAGATTGTTCGGATGTCATTACCTCTAAGTATATTGACAATTTAAATATTCTTTATTTAAAAAAAAACAATACTGGACCAGGGGATTCTAGGAATTATGGTATGAAACTAGCTACTGGTGATTATTATATTATACTCGATTCTGATTGTATATTACCTAAAAACTACTTGATCAACTTCTTTCAAAATATTAATAAGAAATATGTTGATTGCTTTGGTGGTGTTGATGATTCTCACCCTTCATTTACAAACTTTCAAAAAGCAGTAAACTTTACAATGACATCTTTTATAACTACAGGGGGTGTGAGAGGTGGGAAGTTGAAAAATAAAAATTTTCAAGCTAGAAGTTTTAACATGGGGATATCTAAAAAAGCATTTGAATTGACTAGAGGTTTTGGTAATATTCACCCAGGTGAAGATCCTGACTTGTCTTTAAGAATTTCTAAACATGGCTTAAGTTCTGAACTATTTAATGATGTAAAAGTTTTTCATAAACGAAGAGTTAATGTTCGCGCTTTTTATAATCAAGTTTATAAGTTTGGAATGGTCAGACCTATTATAAATAAATGGCACCCAAACTCTAATAAAATCTTTTTTTGGTTTCCTACCTTCTTTTTGTTTTATATGATATTAAGTGTTTTATTAATACCATTTAACTTCTTGTATCCATTCATTACAATTATATTTTATATTGCTCTAATTTTTATAAACTCATTAATTTTAAATAAAAGTACTACAGTTGCTTTATATTCTATATTTACAACACTAATTCAATTTATCGGCTATGGCTTAGGCTTTGTTAAATCAAAGCTAATCCTCTTGACCTCAAACAAGAATATAGAAGATAGTTTTTCTGCTTATTTTTTTAAAAATCAAACTAAATGATAAATAAAATAACTTCCAAAATAAATTATAAAACATTAAATAATTTTTTTATTTTTTTATTGATTTCTCTACTTTTCTCTACAATAGTTAAATTAACAAAAGTTTATACGAAAAACATTAGCTACAAAATTAATCTATCCGAAGTGCCAGATAATAAGATCGTCACTAGTCAATCATTTGATAGTATTAATTTAACAGTTTCATCATTTGGATTTGATTTTATCAAACATTATTTATCAAATAAATCTATTATAATTTCTTCACAAAATGTTATTGATAATTCAAAGTCATTTATTTTAACTCAGTCAAATAGCTATATGGAGATTGATAATTTTATTAAACCAGAATTTGATTTAATTTCAATTAATTTTGACAGTTTATTTTTTAGATATGATCAATTAAAATCTAAAAAAATTCCTATAATTTTAAACTCTAATATTAGTTTTTATCAGGGTTATGATTACTTTAAAGCTCATAAACTATCTACTGATTCAGTTACAGTTGTTGGCCCTGAACTTGTGTTAGATTCAATTAATTCTATTAGCACTTTTGAATTAAATTTAACGGATATAAGATCAGATGTAAATCAATCTGTTGAGCTTAATGTTTTAGATTATAATGGTGTTAAGTATTCTGATCTTTTTGTAGAGGTTTCTATTGATGTAGAAAAGTCGACTGAATCTATCCTTAGCATTCCTGTGTCAATAATTAATATTCCAAAAGGAGTTAATATAAACTATTATCCAAAAAGTATCAAAGTCTCTTTTAGTGTTAGTTTAGAGAATTATCAAATTTATCAACCTGAAGATTTTAAAATTATTTGTGATTACAGTCAGATTTATGAAAAGGGTGAATTATCACCTGTAATAATAACTAAACCTAATTTTATCAAAAACTTCAGGTTGATAAATGAAAAGGTTCAATATGTTGTTTTAAAATGAAAAAAATTGCTATAACAGGAGGAATTGGAAGTGGTAAAACATATATTTCTAATATGTTTTTTAAATTAGGTATACCTGTATATAACTCTGATGAACAAGCTAAGAGAATTATTGAATCAAATATTGATCTGAAACATACTTTGATCATTAATTTTGGTAAAGATTGTTATTCAAACGGTAATCTTAATAAAAAGTATATTTCTAGTTTGATATTCAATGATAAACATCAACTTAAATTAATAAATTCCATTGTACACCCATTCGTTCATGATGATTTTAATAATTGGTTAATAATTCAAAAATCTGCTTATACTATTTATGAATCTGCAATTATTTATGAGAGTGGAGTTGAACATGATTTCGATAAAATCATTGGTGTAATATCTCCCAGAGAACTAAGAAACACAAGGCTGTTGTCAAGAGGTATGGATAGTTTATCTATTAAAAATGTTATGGATAATCAAATTAGTGATTCTACAATCGCTAATCTTTCTGATTTTGTAATTTATAATGATTTAAATAATGATTTAAATAATGATGTTAATGATATTCATTCGCAAATTTTGAATTATTGTTAACTTATGGTTAAATGTTGATCACATTGACTTAATAATATTAATTTAGTTACATGAATAAAAAATTCTTCATATTGATAATAATCTTAATGAGCTTGTCACTCTTAGGGATTATTTCTGTACAGAGTTATTTTATTAAGAGTAACCTCGATAAGAGCGAGCAACAATTTTCATTAAATGTAAATACAATATTACTTAATGTTTCAGAAGCTATCCAAAAAAGAGAATATTCTCAGTATGTATACAAGTTCAATGAATTAATGAACAGTGGAGTTAATATTGATACTACAGCAATAAATAACTTGTACTTTATTAGTGAAAATAATGGTTCAAATGAGACTATTATTTATCGTAATGGAATAATAGAAGAAAGTTTAAAGCTCCCTTCTTTTTTAGATATTAATGTTGATAGTATTAATATTACAAGAGTATCTAACGAAAGAGAACAGAAATTATTTAGCGTTACTAGTTCTGGAGACACAAAACAGTTTACACCCGAACAATTGCTTTTAAGAATTGGTGAAATTTCAAGAAGTAAAGAGATTCTTTTTGAGACTGCTTACAAAGATTTAGCTAAAAGAAATCCAATTCATAGAAGAGTTTCTAAAAAAGAGATAAATAATCTCTTAACTAAAGCATTGTCAGAACATAATTTAATTTTGAATTTTGAATTCGGTATTTTTGATAAAGAACTACTAACTAGAGTTCAATCTGAAAGCTTTGATTATAATAATCAGCATGAGAATTTACTGTTCAATACTCCAATATTTACAGATAATAATAACTCAAGTGATTTTAGCTTAAATATGTATTTTCCAAATCTAAAAAATCAATTTTTGTCTTCTGGTTCATCATATATTGAAGCTATCTTGCTTTCTATAATATTCACAATAATTATTGTAATAGTTTATGTTAGTACAATTTCACAACTACTAAAGCAAAAAAAAATCGCACAGATTAAATCCGATTTTATAAATAATATGACTCATGAGTTTAAGACTCCAATTGCGACGATAAACCTTGTGTTGGATTCAATAAAAAATCCAAAAATTATTGACAATAAAGATAAGGTTATTGGTTATTTAAATATGATAAAGGTAGAAAATAATAGAATGAATGATCAAGTTGAAAATGTTCTAAGAATTTCTAGACTTGAACGAAACGAATTAAATATTAAGAAAGCTGATCACGATTTACACAGCTTGATACATAAAGCTGTTAGTCATTTGGATTTAATAATGAAAAACAAACAAGGTCAAATTGAATTAGAATTAAATTCAAATTTCACTAATATCAGAGCTAATAAAACTCACTTCACTAATGTAATTATCAATATTATTGATAATGCTATTAAGTATTCAGATAAAAATCCAATAATTAAAATTTCTACTCACAATGTTGATAAGATATTAAATGAAAAAGATATTATTTTATCTATTTCTGATAATGGCATTGGTATGTCTAAGGATGTTCAAAGTAAAATATTTGAAAAATTTTATCGTGAACAATCAGGTGATTTACATAATGTGAAAGGTCATGGATTGGGTTTAGCTTACGTAAAAAAAATAGTCAAATTTCATAGAGGTGAGGTTTCTGTTGATAGTTCACCTGGTAATGGAAGTACCTTTAAAATAAAATTACCAGTATACAATAACAAAATAAATTAATTAATATGGGGAAATTAAATAATAGAATATTATTAGTTGAAGATGATCAGAACTTCGGAATTATCTTAAGAGATTATCTAATACTTAATAATTATGATGTAATTCACGCTAAAAATGGTATGGAAGGGTTCGATAAATTCAAAAAACATGATTTTGATTTGTGTATTTTGGATGTTATGATGCCATACAAAGATGGATTTACTCTAGCAAAAGAAATAAAAGAAAAAAATTCTGATATTCCAATTATCTTTCTTACAGCTAAATCTTTAAAGGAAGATGTTCTTAAAGGTTATAAGGTAGGTGCAGATGATTATTTGAAAAAACCCTTTGATAGCGAAGTTTTAATTATGAAAATTAATGCAATCATAAATAGAAATTCAAAAACATCAATGGTAGAGTCATCTGAATTTGAGTTTACTTTCGGTAGTTTTCATTTAAATTCTAAGTTAAGACATTTATCTTATTTAAATAACTCACCTGTTAAGCTTTCACCAAAAGAAAATCTTCTTTTGAAGATGTTGATCTTATACAAGAATGATTTAATGCCTAGAGAATTGGCATTAACTAAAATTTGGAGAGATGACAATTATTTTACTTCAAGGAGTATGGATGTATACATTGCTAAACTTAGAAAGTATTTAAAAAATGATGATTCAGTTGAGATTATTAATATTCATGGTGAGGGTTTTAGGTTAGTTTCTAATTAGTTCATCTATAACTTTAATTATATTATCTATTTTATAGTTTTGGTTAAACCAAATAATATTATTATTTGATTTAAACCAAGTTATTTGTCTTTTAGCAAATCTTCTTGAATTTTTCTTTATTTCATTTATAGCAAACTCTAAACTTATATCTCCATTTAGATATCTGAATATCTCCTTATATCCTATAGTATTTAAGCTGTTTAGATGTTTATACTTCATTAATTTTTTGACTTCATTTATCAGTCCCTGATTGACCATATCATCAACTCTGTTATTTATTCTTTGATATACCAATTCTCTTTCAGCATTAATACCAATTTCAATTACTTTAAAATCACGATTAACTTTTTTTTTATTTAAAAATGACGAATATGGTTTTCCATTAGAAATTGTCACCTCTAACGCTCTTATTATCCTTCTGGAATTGTTTAAGTCAATATTATTATAAGTAATTAGGTCTACTTTTTTCAGCTTATTCTGTAGGTATATTAAACCTTTGCTCTCAAAATCATTATTTAATGAATTTCTTATATTTTTTTCAGTTTTTGGTATTTGATCAAGACCGTAATTAATAACATCTAAATATAATCCAGAACCACCAACTAGTACTGCAATATTAGATCTACTGTGTATATTAGATATAAGTTTGATTGCATCTTGCTCGAATTCTCCAATCGAGTAATTATCTACAACACTTTTATTATTTATTAAATGGTGTTTAGCACTATTTAACTCACTAACTGAAGGCTTTGCTGTCCCTATGCTCATTTCTCTATAAAACTGTCTTGAATCAGCTGATATAATCTCAGTGGAGTATTTTTCTGCTAATTGTATTGCTAAACTTGTTTTACCAATAGCTGTTGGCCCAACAATTGATATTAAATATTTATACATCTGCTAAAGATTCACCACATTTTGAACAAAATTTTGCATTATCAGTATGTATATTCTCTAAACAATTTGAACATGATTGTGTGTTTAACTTCAATTCTTTTCTTTGTGCCAATGACATATTTGAAGTAACTATACCAATAGCTATAATACTATACCCTAATATCATTATTAAAGATGAAAAAACCTGTCCTAATGTAGTTGATGGGACTATATCTCCATATCCTACTGTGGTAAGAGTAACAATTGCCCAATAAATACTTTTAGGAATATTTTCAAATCCATTATTTAAATTTCCTTCAATCAAATACATTATTGTACCAAGAATTATTGAAAGAATAATTATAAACAAAAGAAATACTATGATTTTGGCTCTACTTGCTATCAATAATCTTCTAAAATTAGTGGAAGCACCAATAAACCTATTCATTTTTAAGATTTTAAATACTCTCATGAGCCTTAATGCTCGAAGAGCTGCGATAGGTTGTGTACCCACAATAAATAATGAAATATATTTAGGGATTGTTGAAAGCAAGTCAATTATTCCATAAAAACTAAATATATATTTTAAAGGTTTTTTTACACAAATAATTCTCATTATATATTCTAAACTAAATAATATTGTAATTACCCATTCGCATAAATTTAAAAAAACACTATACTTTAGATTTATAGTTTCAACGCTTTCTAAAACTACTAGAATAACACTGATTATAATGGTTATTAGCAAAAGTATATCAAATTTTTTTCCAGCTTTAGTATCAGCTTCATAAATTATTTCATGAATTCTTTTTCTACACGAGTTTGTAGGTTTATTATCCATTTTAGTAATGTAAAATTTTAATTCCTCTTGATTTCTTTAGAAATCTCTGAATAATTTGTTGATTATCTTTGTTATCATCCATTTTTATTAAAATCTTCTTTAAAACATCTATATTATCTACTTGAAAGTTTAAGTTAAAATATCCTAGACCAATAAACAAACCATTTTCTACTAAAACAAAACTATTCTCACCTATGTTTCTACCCTTGTCAAGTATTGCAAAATTTTGATTTTCAAAATTTAGATAACCAATAGCTTTTGTAAGCCTTTCATTATACTTCTCATGTTTTTCTAAATTTATACATGCGCCTGAGCATTCTTTAATTGTATATCTAAAACAACTGTCCTTAGACTTATAAATTCCACAAAGTTTCTGACATAGATTATTTTCATTTATTAATTTATTTAAAAAAGCAATAGCATTATTAATATTCTTGAATGTAGTTAATGGTTTTTTAGTAAGATCTATTTTAGAGATTTTTAAATTTATATAATTATTTTCATCATAGTGTTTGTAAATACCATAAGGGTAGACAGTTTTTCTTAGCCTTCTATTGTATATTGGTTTGTGTAATTTAATTTGATTATTCTCTTTTAAAAGAGCTATTAATTCACTTCCAGTTTCATCATAACTAACTGATATTGTATTTAGCTGTAACTTGTTTGACTTATTGTCTTTACCAGTAAAATGTTGATTAATTCTTTTTTTTATGTTTTTACTCTTTCCTATATAAATTATATCAGAAGTTTTATTATGCATATAATAAACCCCTGTAGAGTTTGGTAATTCATCTAATATTTCATTTAGATTTTTAGGTAAATTGGATTTACTTGTATTTTTAATATTTTCAATAATAATGTTTTTGTCTAAATCTTTATCAAGTAATAGTTTAAATAATTTTACAGTAGCTAACGCATCTCCACTAGCTCTGTGTCTTTGCGTAATAGGTATTCCTAGTTGTCTGGTTAATTTACCTAGACTATAAGAATCCATATCTGGAATTAATTTCTTTGATAGTTCTAAAGTACATAATGTGTTTCTTTTAAAGTTATAGCCAAGTCTGTCATACTCAGTTTTTAATATTCTGTAATCAAAAGAGGTATTATGAGCAACAAAGATAGTTTCTTCAGTTATCTCTAGTATTCTTTTAGCAACTTCATGAAATTTAGGTGCATTTCGAAGCATTTTATTATTGATCCCTGTAAGGTTTACTACAAATGGCTGGATGTCTTTTTCAGGATTAATTAAAGAAATAAACTTATCTAAAATCTCTTTCCCATCAAATTTGTAAATAGCAATTTCTGTAATTCCTTCTTCATTGAATTTACCGCCAGTTGTCTCTATGTCTACAATACTGTATATGATATTTTTTTTAATTTCTAGATCCAAAAATATTACTTCCAACTCTTATCATGTTACTGCCACATTCGATAGCTAATTGATAATCATTGCTCATACCCATGGATATTTTTGTTAAATTTTTATTTGTTTGCTTTAATTCTTTAAAAAAACTATTTAACAAGCTAAATTCCTTTTTTAGAATGTCTTGATTATTAGTATTACTAGCCATTCCCATAAAGCCAGTTAAATTGATATTTTCAAAACCTGATTTATTTACGCTACTTATTAATTCAAGAACCTCTTTATACTCCATGCCGAACTTACTCTCTTCATTAGATATTTTTATTTGAATCAGACAGTCTATTGTTCTGTTATTTTTTTTTGCTTGTTTATTTATTTCTTTTAATAATTTGATGTTATCGACTGCATGAATTAGATCAATAAAGGGGGCAATATACTTCACTTTATTTCTTTGTAAATGCCCAATCATATGCCAATTTATATCTTTGGGTAGATTATTTTGTTTTGACACTAGTTCTTGTACTTTGTTTTCCCCAAAAACTCTTTGTCCGCAATTATAAGCTTCTATAATTTCACTTTCACTTTTTGTTTTTGAAACAGCAACTAGACAAACTTCATTGCCAATTTGTTTATGAATAAAACTTATTTGATTTTTTATACCCATAATGACTATTGGAATTGTTTAGATACAACTTCCGCTTTTTTATTATTTGAATAATCATAAAAACCTTCTTTTGATTTAATTCCTAATTTTCCAGCTTGAACCATGTTAACTAGTAAAGGTGAGGCAACATACTTTGGACTTTTAAAACCTTTATACATTACATTTAATATTGACAAACAAACATCTAATCCAATAAAGTCAGCTAACTGAAGTGGGCCCATCGGATGACCCATGCCTAATTTCATGATATCATCAATATTTTTAACAGAGCTAACGCCGTGATGAAGAGATTCAATAGCTTCGTTAATCATTGGAAGTAAAATTCTATTAGCTATGAAGCCAGGATAATCATTAACCTCTACAGGTTCCTTATTGATAAGTTTAGCTATTTCAGTAATCAAATTTAAAGTTGCTAAATTGGTTTCATAGCCTTTTATTACCTCAACAAGTTTCATCAAAGGAACGGGGTTCATAAAATGCATACCTATAACTTTATGCGGTCTGTTTGTGGCTGAAGCAATCTGAGTAATAGATATGGATGAAGTATTGGAAGCTAATAGTGTATTTTCAGTATAATAATCATCTAATTCTTTAAATATTTTTAGTTTTAAATCTAAGTTTTCAGTTGCAGCTTCTATAACTAAATCAGTGTTTTTTGAAGTGTTTTTAATACTTGTGCTTGTAGTGATATTATTAAGTGTATTGATTTTTTCTAATTCTGAAATCTTTTCTTTAGTTACCATTCTTTCTAAATTGTTAGATATAGTTTTCATTGCTTTGTCTAATGAAACCTGACTAACATCTATTAAGTCAACTTTAAAGTTACTCTGCGCAAACGTATGAGCAATACCATTACCCATAGTTCCGGCTCCAATAATTACAATACCTTTTATCATTTTAACTAGTTTATATTATACTACAAATGTAATATTTTTATATCCATAATAAACTTAGAATTATAATGGAAATATATTTACTTTTATAGCCTTGAAAGATACATTAAGACATAAGGGTTTAAGAAATAAATTAGTCCTAGAAATAAAAAACAAAGGGATCTCAGATTTAAAGGTTTTAAATGCCATTCAGTCAATACCTAGGCATTTATTTATGGATTCAAGCTTTTTAGATCACGCTTACCAAGATAAAGCTTTTCCAATTTCAGCTGGTCAAACAATATCTCAGCCATATACAGTCGCTTTCCAAACAGAATTATTAAAAATAAGTAAAGGTGATAAAGTATTAGAAGTTGGGACAGGAAGTGGTTATCAGACTGCGGTTTTATGTGCGCTTGGAGCTATTGTGTATTCAATTGAAAGGCAAAAGGAATTGTTTAAAAAGACAAGCTTATTTTTGCCAAAAATTGGTTATTATCCTAAAAAACTTATTTTTGGTGATGGTTATAAAGGCTTTGAAAATGAAGCGCCATATGATTCAATTATTGTTACAGCAGGTGCTCCATTTATTCCAAAAATGTTACTGAGTCAACTTAAAATCAATGCGAAATTAATAATACCTGTTGGTGATAAAATTCAAAAAATGACAGTAATAACAAGGGTGTCTAAAGAAAAATTTGATAAAGTTGAGTATGGAGAATTTCAGTTTGTACCTCTTCTAAAAGAGAAGAATTAACTCTTGTTTTCTTTTTTGACTCTATCTAAATCTCTTTTATTATCACGATCAATCATTGTTTGTCTTTTGTCGTATAATTTTTTTCCTTTAGCAAGTGCAATCTCTAGTTTAGCAATTCCTTTTTCGTTAAGGTATAATTTCAAAGGGATGATTGTTAGGCCAGAATTGTTTACGCTTTTATTTAATTTAAGGAGCTCTTTCTTATTTAATAATAACTTTCTAGTTGATTTTGGTAAATGATTGAAGCTTGAGGAAAAATTGTAAGTTTCTATATTCATATTAACTACAAATAATTCAATATGTTCATTAAACTCACAAAAGCTTTCACTGATAGATGCTTTCCCAATTCTTATTGATTTTATTTCAGATCCGGTTAATACAATTCCAGCATTATATCTGTCAAGAATTTCATACTCAAATCTAGCTTTCTTATTTATTATATTTATTTTACCCTTCATTTTGAGAAAACTAGTTATTGTTAATTAGTTTTTAATAACTAAGATACCAAATATATGATTTTTGTATTGTTAAACTTATCATTTGTTTATTTTTGAATAATAATTTTAACAATAGATTCCATGTCAAAAGATAAATTAATTTTTGAATTAATTAAAGAAGAAAAAACTAGACAAACTAAAGGCATTGAACTTATAGCTTCTGAAAATTATACCAGTGATGATGTAATGGAAGCTACTGGCTCAATTCTAACTAATAAGTACGCTGAAGGATATCCAGGAAAGAGATATTATGGTGGTTGTGAGGTAGTTGATAAAATTGAATTATTAGCAATTGAAAGAGCTAAAGAGCTTTTTGGTGCTTGTTGGGCTAATGTACAGCCACATTCAGGTAGTCAGGCTAATTCTGCAGTATTCTTTGCTTGTTTAAACGTTGGTGATAAAATTCTAGGATTTGATCTATCTCATGGCGGACATTTAACACATGGATCCCCCGTTAATTTTTCTGGAAAATTATATAATCCTGTTTTTTATGGAGTAGAAAAAGAAACTGGAACCTTAAACTACGACAAAATACAAGAAATTGCTACACGAGAGAAACCAAAGATGATAATAGCTGGTGCTTCTGCTTATTCTAGAGATATGGATTTTGAAAGATTTAGAGTTATAGCTGATAGTGTAAATGCAATATTATTAGGAGATATTTCTCACCCCTCTGGATTAATTGCTAAGGGTATTTTAAATGATCCTATTCCTCATTGCCACATAGTGACAACTACTACTCATAAGACTTTAAGAGGTCCAAGAGGTGGTTTAATATTAATGGGAAAGGATTTTGAAAACCCTTTTGGAATTAAATTAAAAAGTGGCAAGTTAAAAAAGATGTCTTCTATGCTTAATTCTGCAATATTTCCTGGAAATCAAGGCGGGCCGCTAGAACACGTAATTGCTGCTAAAGCTGTTGCTTTTAGAGAAGCCCTGCAAGATGATTATATGTATTATATTTTAAAAGTTAAAAAGAATGCTGAGATAATGGCTAAGGAATTTATAAAGAAAGGTTATGATATTATCTCTAATGGTACAGATAATCATATGATGTTAATTGATCTTAGGAGTAAGAATATTGATGGTAAATCTGCTGAACATGCTCTTGAAGTTGCCGATATTACTGTAAATAAAAACATGGTTCCATTTGATGATAAATCACCATTTATTACTTCTGGTATTAGAGTAGGAACTGCAGCTGTTACAACTAGAGGGCTAGACGAAAATGATATGGTTAAAATTGTGAATTTTATAGATGAAGCTATAATTAATCATGATAATGAGGATAGGTTAAAGGAAATTGCTAATGCTGTGAATTTAATGATGAATAAATTCCCTCTTTTTTCAACTTAAATTAATCATTAATTATAATATGTTGATAAGCACCTAAGTCAGGTGAGTCTACTCTGTTTGTATTTAGTATATCTAAAGGGAATAATAATGCTTGTTGTGAGTTCCCTCGGTTAATTGCTTCAGAATTCTGTAAAATAAATAATTCATTGTTGTACCCATTTTTAAAATCAGGGTTCAAATTGAAATATATGTTTTCATAATTATTTATGTTAGAAAAATCATAATTAATTTCATTTGATAAATTGTTATTAATGTCATTAAACTTAATCAAACAGTTTTGAAATTTAAAATTTAAATTTGTGTCATCGAATTGTTCAACTAAAAACTCAATATTTTCATTTCCATAAATAATGCTGTTACTTATATTAAAATTCAAGTTTGGGTTATTTAATATTTCCCCATTATTATCAATCCAATAGTTATTCACTAATAAGCTAGGGAATTGTCTAAAACTACTATTCCAATAATTAGTTATTGTACAGTGAGTTAGATTATAATTTCCACCATATGTAGCAGCAAATGAAGACTGACCACTTCTGTTAATTATTAAATTACTTGCTTCTATGGAAGATGACTTTGCTAAAATTCCAAAATTACTGGAATTGTAAATTTTAGAATTATTAATAACTAATTGATTACTAGAATTCAAAAAACCTTCAGTGTAGATTCCAATTGTTGAATTTTTTATTGTTGAATAATTTACAATGTTGTTAATACTACCTTGAAATAGCCAAATGGTACCCCACTGTCCAGGAACATTGTCGAAATTATCTTCTAGTCGATCTCCTTCAAAAATAACTTCATTTTCTAATGTTTCTTGATTTTCGCTAAACTCTCCATTAACATGAATTGAAGCTCCGTTGGTTACTATTACTCCTGAGTTAGCATGAAAATGAATTCTTGCACCTCTGTCTATGTTCAATATGCTATTTTCTGGTACAGCAGCATATCCATATATGACATATGGTTTTTCATTTGTAAAATTCAATTCATTTTCTAATAAAAATCGCCCTTGTAAATTAGTTTCTTCAGTAATGCCATCATTGTCGGTATCAAAACTCAATGTTTCAGTAATTGTTTCTCCAGTATTTTCGTCAATGTATTTATGCGGGTAGATAAATACTGCATCTTTTACTAATGTGATTAACTCTACTGCTTGAGAATTAAAACCAGTGTCAAAATTAATTTGATCATTATACAAAAACTGATTAGACTCATTTGTTAAATTTGCAATATCTAGAGTGGTTTCTATAAATATAAACAAACTGTCTTTTGCTAGTAATTCAACATTTTCGAAGTGTTTTCCGGAATTACTTTGATCACCATACATACCATCCACATTTAATCTATAATAGGAATCTTCACCATTTTCAAGGTTTATGCTAGGGATTAAAATATTGTCGTTAGAGTTGTTATATATTTTTAAATTGTAGGTGCTAGAACCAATGTTAGTAAAAATAGTATCTAAATATACGGTGTCTTTAGAAAAACTTAATTGAGTTTCAGT
>TARA_B110000503_G_scaffold60878_2_pt1 | contig 143837 bp, 128 predicted proteins | sample TARA_B110000503 | Tara Oceans TARA_B110000503 (sample SAMEA4397472) | marine metagenome | biome: Polar Biome; feature: [SRF] surface water layer (ENVO:00010504); material: water (ENVO:00002006), including particulate matter (ENVO:01000060) such as... | depth 5 m | reverse complement strand
TAGGCCACATCAAAAAAAACAGGAAGCATTAGAATGAGACAAGTTTTATGGAGCCTGATGAGATAGTCATCAGACCTAAACGCACTAACGAATAATTAACGATCTAACGAACCAGTAATATGAACAATTCAGTCAAAGTGCCCATGGGCCAAAAAATAGCCTTCGGTTTAGGGATGCTTGCCATGCAAATGTTTCCTGCAATCCTCGGGATTTTTATGGTGGTCTTAATTGAAGACCTCAATTTTTCGGGATGGATGTGGTCATTTGTTTTTCTTGTCCCGAGAATTTTTGATGCGATCACCGATCCAATTATGGGTTTTATCTCTGATAATACCAAATCTAAGTGGGGGAGGCGACGACAGTATTTGTTCATCGGCGCGATCCTTATAGGGCTTGCCTATATTTTCATGTGGCAACTTTATAAAGAAGATGCCCTTGAATATAATTTTTGGTACTTCTTTTTATGGTCGTTAGTGTTTTATTTGGGGCTGACCATTTTCAGCGTTCCTTACGTTGCTATGGGTTACGAAATGAGTGATGATTTTCATGAAAGAACTAATATCATGGCAATCTCACAATGGATTGGCCAGTGGGCCTGGGTCATTGCGCCTTTGTTTTGGATCATTATGTATGACCCAAACTGGTTTCCTTCTGCAGATGTTGCCGTGCGAGAATTGGCAATATGGGTGGCTATTCCCTGTACTATTTTTGCTCTTGTTCCGGCGTTTTTCATGAAAAGTAAATCAACATTAAATGAAGATTATGAGCCACTTAATTCGGCTAATATTGGCAATAGTTTAAAGAAAATTTTTGTGAGTTTTGGCGAGGCGTTTAAGATTAAGGAATTTAGAAAATTATGTGGTGCGACTTTTTTAATATTTAATGCCTTTAATACTGTTGCGGCACTAACGTTTTTTGTCATCGTTTACAAATTATTTAATGGCGATGCAGGAGCAAGTGGTATTTGGGTTTCCATGTTTGGCTGTATTGCGGCACTGGGAACTACTTTTATTGTTATTCCTACCGTGGCTTGGATGTCCAAAAAACTCGGCAAGAAAAAGGCTTTTATGCTGGCGCAATCCATTTCACTGGTGGGGTATGTCATGCTTTATTTTTTATTCATCCCCGGTAAGCCGTGGATGTATATCATTGCATTGCCTTTCTTTTCTTTTGGCATTGGAAGTCTTTTTACCATCATGATGTCTATGACTGCGGATGTTATTGATTTAGACGAGATCAATACAGGAAAACGTAGAGAAGGTATCTTTGGTGCTATTTATTGGTGGATGGTTAAAATTGGCTTTGGTATTGCCGGTGCGCTCAGTGGTGTCATAATTGCGTTCGTTGGTTTTAATAGTGATCTTGCTACGATTGACCAACAAGCTGCAGTTGATGGCTTGCATGCCTTCTTTTGTTTTTTCCCAATGGTAGGAACCATTCTGGCCATGCTGGTGATGCGTGATTATGATATTACCGAAGAGAAAGCCAAAGATATTTCGGCCCAACTGGAAGTGCTTAGAGCACAAAAGAAGTAAACTTTGTTAAACGTCGCCATAAATTAGTTCCTGCATGTCGTACATTTGCCAAAAATTGAAGTTATGGCACACAAGGCGGGATTTGTGAATATTATTGGAAATCCAAATGTTGGTAAGAGCACCCTGATGAATGCGTTCGTCGGAGAGCGTTTATCGATCATTACCAGTAAGGCACAAACAACGCGTCACCGTATATTAGGTATTGTCAGTGGTGATGAGTTCCAGATGATTTTTAGTGATACGCCGGGGATCATTAAGCCAGCCTATGAGCTGCAGTCCAATATGATGGAATTTGTCAAGGCGGCATTCGACGATGCTGATGTGCTCGTTTATATGGTGGAGTTAGGAGAAAGAGACCTTAAAGACGAGGCGTTTTTTGTCCGAATCACCAACAGTACAATTCCGGTACTTCTTTTGCTCAATAAAATTGATTTGGGCAACGAAGACAGGCTCAATGAAGCCGTGGGATATTGGCAAGAAAAAGTACCCAACGCTGAGGTCATTGGAATTTCTGCGACCCAAAACTTTGGAGTGAAACAAGTGTTTCAGCGTTTGCTGGAGTTGCTGCCTGAGTCGCCAGCCTACTATCCTAAAGACCAATTGACCGATAAGCCCGAACGTTTTTTTGTCAATGAAAAGGTCCGTGAGAAAATATTGTTACAATACAAAAAAGAAATACCCTATGCGGTAGAGATTGATACCGAGGAGTTTTTCGAAGAAGAAGATATCATAAGAATACGTTCAATTATTATGGTGGAACGCGAAACCCAGAAAGGCATTCTTATTGGCCATAAGGGTAATGCGCTGAAATGGGTTGGTATTGAAGCCCGAAAGGATCTTGAAAAGTTTTTTGGCAAACACATCCATATCGAATTAGTCGTCAAAGTCAATAAGAATTGGCGTAATGATGCTAAGCAATTACGTCGATTTGGTTACCAAAATTAAAAAATAAAAAAGTCGTTAAGCCGCGGCGTATTGCCACTGCGGAATCCACTACCTTTGTCATCTAGTTTTACACCATGAGTATAGTCGCTATTGTCGGAAGACCCAATGTGGGCAAATCTACCTTGTTTAATCGCATGATTCAACGACGGGAGGCTATTGTAGATGCTGTCAGCGGTGTGACGCGCGATCGTCATTACGGAAAGAGTGACTGGAATGGCAAATCATTTTCTTTAATTGATACCGGAGGTTATGTCGTGGGTAGTGACGATATATTTGAAGCCGAAATAGACAAGCAAGTCAAATTGGCCATCGAGGAGGCTGATGCCATCATTTTTATGGTGGATGTCGAACACGGCATCACTGGGATGGATCAAGAGGTCGCTGATTTGTTGCGCAAAAGTAACAAGCCTTATTTTTTGGCAGTTAATAAAGTAGATAGTGCAAAGCGCGAACAAGATGCCGTAGAATTTTATGGTCTTGGAGTAGAGCGTTTTTTTACCATTTCTAGCATTAACGGCAGTGGTACTGGAGATTTATTGGATGAAGTTGTTCTGGTTCTTCCTGAAGAAGAAGAGAAAGAGGAGTCTGACTTGCCGCGATTTGCTGTTGTGGGTCGTCCCAACGCCGGAAAATCATCTTTTATTAATGCCCTGATCGATCAGGAGCGTTTTGTGGTTACAGATATTGCGGGAACCACTCGTGACAGTATGGACACGCGTTACAACCGATTTGGTTTTGAATTTAATTTGGTAGATACCGCGGGAATTAGAAAGAAAAGTCGCGTTAAAGAGGACTTAGAATTTTATAGTGTCATGCGCAGTGTTCGTGCCATCGAACATTGTGACGTAGTTTTGTTATTGTTAGATGCCACAAGAGGTTTCGACGGACAAGTGCAGAACATATTTTGGTTGGCCCAGCGCAATAACAAAGGTATTGTGATCTTGGTCAACAAGTGGGATTTGGTAGAAAAGGACCACAAGACCACCAATGAACTTGAGCAATATATTAAGAGTCAATGTGAGCCTTTTGTTGATGTGCCGATTGTCTTTATCAGTGCCTTGTCTAAGCAACGTATTTTCAAAGCGATTGAAACCGCGGTACAGGTTTATGAAAACCGGACCAAGAAAGTAAAAACAAGTGTCCTTAATGACACCATGCTCCCGATAATTCTGGCAACACCGCCACCAGCGATCAAAGGGAAATATGTCAAGATTAAGTTTTGCACACAATTACCGACACCTTATCCGAGTTTTGCATTTTTTGCCAATCTTCCACAGTATGTGAAGGAGCCCTACAAGCGATTCTTAGAGAACCAGCTTCGGTCACATTTTGACTTTAACGGCGTTCCCATTACAGTTTATTTACGAAAGAAATAGAAGTCAAAAGACCTATAATTGTCCTTTGATTTTGAGTAATTCGGCTCTGACAGATTCCAACTTTTGGATGATGTCAAAATTGCTGTTGTCCTCTTTTTTGCGGTCTTTCAAATGGGTTTTAGCGCCATCGAGCGTAAAACCGCGTTCTTTAACCAAGTGATAGATCAGTTTGAGATTTTTGACATCTTCTGCGGTAAATTTTCGATTACCCTTGGCGTTTTTTTTTGGCTGTAGGACATCAAATTCTTTTTCCCAAAAACGAATCAAGGAGGTGTTGACCTCCATGGCTTTGGCGAGTTCACCAATAGTATAATACCGTTTTTCTGGGAGGTCAAGATGCATTAATCCAGGGATTGATTTTCTTGTTGTGACAGGGCCAAAATTTTGGCGTATTCCTCTGGCGTAAGATTGCCATAATAGAAGTTGATCGGGTTGATCCGTCGACCATCTTTAAAAATCTCGTAATGCAAATGAGGGGCTTCACTTCGGCCGGTACTGCCGACAAAGCCAATGAGATCTCCCCGTTTGATCCGCTGACCACGTCTGACATTGTATTTGTAGAGGTGGGCATAAAGGCTCACATACCCAAAACCATGATCGATACGAATGTGTTTGCCGTAACCCGAAGAGCGGTTGTCTACTCTTTTGACAATACCATCGCCTGAGGCATATACAGGAGTGCCTCGTGGGGCAGTAAAGTCCATACCGTAATGGAACTTGCGTGCCTTAGTAAAGGGGTCCCTACGGTAGCCATATCCAGAGGCCATTCGTGTAAGGTTTTCGTTATTGACAGGCTGAATCGCCGGTATTGCTTCCAGTAACTTTTGTTTTTCAGTGGCCATTGCGGCGATCTCATCTAGGGAACGCGATTGCACCACGATTTGTTTGGTCAGGATATCTAAGCGCTTGCTGGTATTGATCAGGAGTTGTGAATTGTCAAATCCCTCTAAATCTTTGTAACGATTGACCCCGCCAAATCCTGCCTTGCGCTGTTCTTCTGGAATGGGATTAGATTCAAAATAAACACGGTATAAATTGTTGTCGCGCTCGGCCAATTCTTCAAGCACTTGTTCGGCTTGGTCCATTTTTTTATCAAGCAGATCGTATTGGAGTTCCATTTGAGCGAACTCACGGCGCAGTTCACGCTCTTTAGGAGTCTGGATGTTAGGAATATTGATATAAGCCAATAGCAGGAGGAACCCGCTCAGCACAACGCCGACCAAAGTCAAGAAAAATAAACCGATTTTCCGTCCGCGTTTTGGTTGTATTTTGCGGTAGGAAAGCGTCTCACTATCGTAGTAATATTTTACCTTAGACATAATTTAAAAAGTCCTATTTTTGCGTTTAAATAAGGTGATTCCAAAGATTGAACGCCTCGCAAATATAAAAATTGTTTGCCAGACTCAACCTTTGAGCCCTAATTCTCTTAATAAAGATATATGACTGCTCACGTAATTCGTCAGAAATTTTTAGATTTTTTCAAAACCAAAGGGCATGAAATCGTGTCCTCAGCACCTATGGTGATCAAAGGCGATCCGACTTTGATGTTTACCAATGCGGGGATGAATCAGTTCAAAGAATATTTTTTGGGGAACAAAGCGGTGACCAATCCCCGAATCACTGACACCCAAAAATGTCTGCGCGTCAGTGGCAAACACAATGATCTAGAAGAGGTGGGGATGGATACCTACCACCATACGATGTTTGAAATGTTGGGCAACTGGAGTTTTGGTGATTATTTTAAGAAAGATGCTATCGAGTGGGCCTGGGAATTATTGACCAATGTTTATCAAATCGATAAAAAATCCTTGTACATCACTGTTTTCGAGGGCGATGCGGAAGAAGGACTTGAACGCGATCAGGAGGCCTATGACCTTTGGAGCAATATGGTCGCACAGGACCATATCATTGACGGGAACAAGAAAGATAACTTTTGGGAAATGGGAGACCAAGGCCCTTGTGGTCCCTGCAGTGAGATCCATGTGGACTTGCGCTCTGATCAAGAAAAGGAGCAGATCTCTGGGGCAGAATTGGTCAACAAAGACCACCCTTTGGTCATTGAGATTTGGAATTTGGTCTTTATGCAATTCAACCGTAAGGCTGATCGTAGTTTAGAAAAATTACCGGCCCAGCACGTGGATACTGGAATGGGTTTTGAACGTTTGTGTATGGTGCTGCAAGGCAAGACCAGTAATTACGATACGGATGTCTTTACTCCAATCATTGCTGAGATAGAATCGATTACCAGCCATACCTATGGCAAGGACCATAAAACAGATGTCGCCATGCGGGTGATTGCCGATCACGTGCGCGCAGTGGCCTTTTCTATTGCCGATGGTCAGCTCCCCAGTAATTCTGGAGCGGGTTATGTGATCCGCCGCATTTTGCGTCGTGCGATACGTTATGGTTACACATTCTTAGCGGTCAATGAACCATTTATGTACCATTTGGCCGCAACCTTAACCAAAATGATGGGCGAGGCTTTTCCCGAACTGGTCCGGGAACAAAATTTAATCCAGAATGTCATTCGTGAAGAAGAATTGTCCTTTTTGAGAACCCTGGATCAAGGACTTGTCCTTTTGGATCAGGTGATTGAACAATGCGCGACAAAGACGGTATCGGGAGCAAAGGCCTTTGAACTCTATGATACGTATGGTTTTCCTATAGATTTGACGGCACTAATTCTGCGTGAACGTGGCTTTGATCTGGATCATGATGGTTTTGTACAAGCGCTCGAAAAACAAAAGACACGATCGCGTGCGGCAACCAAAATACAAACAGGTGACTGGGTTATATTGACCGATGACCAAGCGCAAGATTTTGTTGGTTTTGATGCTTTACAAGCGGACGTGCACTTAGTCAAATACCGAAAAATAGAAAGTAAAAAAGACGGAGCGTTATTTCAGTTGGTCTTTAATCAAACCCCCTTTTACCCTGAGGGTGGTGGACAAGTTGGGGATAAAGGTTATTTGGAATCCAGCAATGGAGAAGTGACCTATATCATAGATACCAAAAAAGAAAATAATCTGATTGTTCATTTTGCCAAAAGCCTACCCAAGGTCTTGGATCAGGGTTTGCGTGCTGTGGTAGAGGCGAAACAGCGTGCCCATACCCAGGCCAATCATACCGCGACGCATTTGTTGCATCAGGCCTTGCGTCACGTTTTAGGAACACATGTCACGCAGAAGGGATCGATGGTTCATAGCGGTAATTTGCGTTTTGATTTTTCCCATTTCGCCAAAATGACCGACGACGAACTTCAGCAAGTTGAAGCCTTCGTCAATACGCGTATTCGGGATGGTCTTTTGCTCGAAGAGCATCGTGCGATGCCTTATGATGCGGCCATTGAAATGGGTGCGATGGCGCTCTTTGGAGAGAAATATGGGGATGCCGTGCGCACCATTAAATTTGGAAATTCTATAGAATTATGTGGGGGGACCCATGTGCCCAATACGGCCGATATATGGCATTTCATCATTACCTCCGAAGCTGCTGTAGCCAGTGGTATTCGGCGTATTGAAGCCATTACCGGTCAGGCAGCCAAAGACTTTTTTGAAGCGCGCGCTGCGGCCTATAAATCCGTTCAGAAACTTCTGAATCAGACGGTTGATCCTGTGGCAGCTATCGAAAAGATGCAATTGGAGTTGACGGAATTGACTAAGCAAAATCAGTTGCTGGTCAAACAAAAGGCACAGGGACTCAAAGGCCAGCTCAAGGCTGAGGTAGTATCGATTAATGGCGTTAACTTCTTAGCAACCCATATCGACTTAGACGCTGCCAGCCAGAAAGATTTGGCATTTGAATTGGGACAAGACATCAAAGATTTATTTTTGATTTTTGCCAGTCAAGAACCAAACAAAGCATTGCTCACGTGTTATGTCTCTAAAAACCTTGTCTCGGATCGAGGACTTAATGCGGCGACTATCGTGCGCGAACTCGGCCGTTTTATTCAGGGAGGTGGAGGAGGACAACCTTTCTTTGCCACAGCAGGAGGAAAGCAACCCCAAGGCCTAGATCAGGCGCTTGAAGCGGCACGGGAATACCTCAAATAATGCGGTTTTTTACGCCATTAACGCCAATTGAATTTAATCACAAGATTGATTTTAATGCACGGATTTGTGCCTTAGGCTCCTGTTTTGCTCAAACTATTGGCGACCGACTCAATTATTATAAATGGGCAACGACCATCAATCCATTTGGGGTTATTTTTCACCCATTGGCCATAGAAGCGATGGTGGAGCGCGCGGTGCATCACCGTGTATTTACCCAGGATGATTTGTACCGCTTTGGAGACACCTACCACGCTCTGGAGGTGCATTCAACGTTTATGGGCGATTCGCCAGAAACACTCCTGACCGATTTAAATGGCCAGCTCGACTTGCTCAGAACAGGTCTATTGGAGGCATCACACTTATTGATCACCTACGGTACGGCCTATGGCTATCGGCTTAAATCGACCGACCAGGTGGTGGGTAATTGCCATAAATTGCCACAAACCTTGTTTGACAAATATCTTTTGTCCCCTGAAGAATTACAAAGCAGTATGGAGCAGACTTTGGTACTTTTAAACCAAATCAATCCCCATGCTCAAGTAATTTTTACGGTATCACCAGTGCGTCACCTTAAGGATGGTGTTGTTGAAAATGGTCGCAGTAAGGCACAATTAATCAGCAGTGTTCATCAAGTTGTAGCCAAAGCCAGTAACACGGTTTATTTTCCTGCTTATGAGCTGATGATGGATGTCCTGAGGGATTATCGATTTTATGAGAAGGACATGATCCATCCCAATGATCAGGCCAAGGATGTCATTTGGGAGCATTTTTGTAAGGCGGCTATCGATGATGCTTTAACCCCAATGATGAAAGCTATTGACGGGATACAAAAGGCAATGGCGCACCGCCCACAACACATCAATAGCGCAGAGCACCAGGCGTTTCTAGCCCAATTGGCACAACGCATACAAGATTTCCAGAAGCGTTATCCCCACATACAGTTTTAAGCCCCCATTCTCTTGGCAACAATAGGGGGCTTAATCTGTACTCAGTTTAAACTCGTGAATTTTATTTTATATAATGAGATAGAATTAAAATTTATATTGTAATGCTGCACTTACAACAGTTCCCATAAATCCAAATTGATTTACTTCCCAAGGATACTTAAATCTTCCTCCAAGGTTTGTCACAAAATCACCCTTCGTGTCTATCTCATCTGGATAAACATTAAGGAGGTTGTTGATCGAAACCCTAGCATTGAGCGCATTGGAGAAATTATAACTGATAATTAAATCTGTAATGATCTTCCCGCCAAATGTTTGGTCATAGTCAGAGTCGGCTATTGGAAGACTAGACCCTCCAGGCCCGAGTGGCGCTCCATTAAGACCGTTGTTTGAATGTTGCCATGTAACCTCACCAAAGTAACTGTTGTTCAGTGCTACATTAAATTTGTCTTGTTGGTAATCTAAACCAAGGAGCACTTTAGTTTGTGGTCTTGACGATTCAATACGAGATTGTTCTTTACGGTTAAAAATATCATACCCGTTTTCTCCAATGAGACCGGGAGCTTCTACTTGCAAACCATCTGTAGCTGGATCTACATCTTCGTTAGTAATCTCTGTTTTGTTAAAGTTTGCGGCAAATGTTGCATTTAAATTACCGTTTCCTATTGCCAAACCGCTATAATTAGCAACAATATCTACCCCTTGCGTTTTAGTATCTACTGCATTGGTAAATATTTTCAAACTTGTAATAGAATTATCCAATAGGATTTGCTCTACAGGATTTACAGTGCTTTCGTCTCCATCAAATCCAATCTCTCCAGAAAACACAACACGATCTGCTACTTCAATTTGATATCCATCTATTGAAACAGAAAATTGCGGTGATATTTTGTAAGTAATTCCAGCCGAAATATTCTGAGATGTTTCTGCAGTTAGCTGAGGAACTTCGAGCCCTTCTCTAATAATAGGATCTACATTATTAAAAGTACCTTGGTTTGAAATAGTACCACCAGAAATCAAAGTCTGTACATTACTCAAATAAATTTGATGTAACGATGGCGCTCTAAATCCAGTTCCATAAGATGCGCGTATGACACCCTTATTGTCACCTAAGATATAACGTCCGCCTAATTTCCAAGATGTATTATCTCCAAAATCACTAAAGCTTTCATATCGAGCAGCAGCCGTAAGTAATAATTTATCTGTAGCCTCTAGATCGATACCAGCATAGGTTCCTAAGTTATTTCTAGACTCACTTACTTCGTTTGACGGTTGTAATCCTGGAAAAGATTGTACGCCACCATCTATATAAGATTCTTCTTGCCCAGCTTTAGAAGAAAAAGAATCTTCTTTATACTCTAAGCCAAAAGCAACACTTATCATGTCGCTTAGGTTTTTCGAAACATCCAGGTTCAAAATGGTATTACTAAAGTTGTATCCGCCCACTTCAAAACTTGTAGGGCTTTGCGCCCCTAAAGCGGTGTTCAAACTATTATTTACGAGATAGTCTACGCCATTTCTTCCATAGGTCCCACTTAGGTCTAAGTCAAATCCCATCGCTTGGAACTCTAGACCAATAGTGTGATTATTGTCTGTAATTGTAGTTTCAAAAGTAGGCTGAAATCCTTGATATTCTGTTCCAGGCTCATGCAGAAGATTATAGTCATTTGATATCCAATACGGTGTTCTGTAAACTGCATAACTGGTCCCTTTTCTATAGGTTAGTCCACCAAAAGTGTAGAATTTCATTTTACCATCATTTAACGGCAATCCAAAGTTATAAAAGGCATCATAGTTATCCATTTGTGGTTGCCCAATGGTCATGCCAAGATCTGGATTTTCAGCCAACCAATCAGCCCAATCTGGGTTACTTGCATCAACGCCAAACAATACATCTTCACCTGGTTCTCCGGCTCTATTGGTCTTATCTTGGTGATAGTATCCTGCAGTGAAGTTTAAGAAACCGCCATTTTCTCCAACTTTAACACCTGTGTTGACATTAGAGCCAATATGAAATCCATCACCTTCGGTAGTTACACCAGCATCAAGATTTACAGTACTATATTCATATCCTTCTTTTAGAACCATATTAATTACCCCAGCAATGGCATCAGAACCATATTGAGCAGAAGCTCCGTCTCTTAAAATCTCTACACGTTCTACGGCAGCAGCTGGAATACTTTTTAAATCTACCCCAACTTCACCTTTGCCAGGGGTGTCGTTAATATAAACCAAAGCACTTTGATTCTTTCTTTTTCCATTCACCAAAACTAGTGTTCTGCTGGGCCCTAATCCCCTCAGATCTGCTGGATCAAAGTGTGCGGTGGCATCAGAAACGGTCTGATTGGTTGAATTAAAAGAGGGCACTTTATACGCTAGCATTTTATCTAAGGTAGGCTGCCCCGTAAGTGTCAGTTCACTTATTTGAATATTGTCAACAGGGACAACAGATGTCAAAACAGATCTCGGCTTGGATCTATTGCCTACAATTACAACAGCGTCTAATTCATCACCTTGCGTTAATAGAAAAACGACTTGGTCTGAATTAACTTCCATCTCTTCGCTACCATATCCTATATAACTAACCACCAATGTGGCAGGTAGTTTGTCTACAGTTAACATAAAGTTTCCGTCAATATCTGTGACAGCTCCGTTGAAAGTGCCTTTTTCAAGGACATTTGCAAAAGAAACAGGAGCACCATCTGTCGTAGTTGCCGAACCGTTAATCGTGGTTTGTGCAAACAGAAAACAGGGCAAAAGCAGTAATGTAACTGCCCAATAAGAAGTAATATTTTTGTGTGTCATGACTTTGGGGTTTAAAGATTTAACTTAAAATTTAACTAAAGATAAAACAGTTTAATGAATTTCTATTAATTTTTCTTTAAATACCATGCACTGCCATAAGGGGGGATAGAAAATATGCTCAGTTTAAACTCGTGAATTTTAACACCACAAAAAAAACAACTCTTTTATTCAGGAGGCTTAGTCCAGGTCAAAAGCTTTTTTGACTTGGTCGACAAAATCTAGCTTTTCCCACGTGAATAATTCAACTTCTTTGGTGATGAATGTTTTGTCTGGACGGTAAAACGTTTTGGTAATCACCTCAGGCGTGCGCCCCATGTGGCCGTAAGCTGCTGTTTCTAAATAGATGGGTTGTCTCAGTTTCAGGCGTTTTTCGATCGCTGCCGGACGCAGGTCAAATAAGGTGAGAATTTTTTGTGCAATAACGCCGTCTTTGAGCGCCACGTTGGCTGTACCATAAGTGTTTACAAAGATCCCGACAGGCTGTGCAACGCCTATAGCATAGCTCACTTGGACCAAAATTTCGTCACAAACACCTGCCGCCACCATGTTTTTGGCAATGTGGCGTGTGGCATAGGCTGCTGAACGATCTACTTTACTTGGATCTTTACCCGAAAAAGCACCCCCGCCGTGGGCGCCTTTACCGCCGTATGTGTCGACAATAATTTTTCGCCCTGTAAGCCCCGTATCACCGTGTGGCCCACCAATCACAAATTTTCCGGTCGGGTTGATGTGGTAGGTGATGTCGTCGTTGAATAATTTTTGAAGCTCAGGTTTTAGTCGTGCTTTAACTCTTGGGATCAAAAGCGTCACGAGATCTTTTTTTATTTTGTCCAACATGATGGTTTCGTTGGGGTCAAAATCGTCGTGTTGGGTCGAAATGACAATGCTGTCGATACGTGCCGGAATATTTTCATCATTGTACTCAATGGTGACCTGGCTTTTGGAATCTGGTCTTAAATAAGTGATGGCATCATTTTCGCGACGCATGGCCGCCAATTCGATCAATATCTTATGGGATAGGTCTAAGGCCAGGGGCATATAGTTATCCGTCTCTTTACTGGCATAACCAAACATCATTCCTTGATCTCCAGCACCTTGTTCTTCTTTGGTCGCGCGGTCCACACCACGATTGATGTCGGCACTTTGTTCGTGAATGGCCGATAGAACCCCACAGGAATTACCATCAAATTGATATTCACCCTTGGTGTAGCCTATTTTGTTGATGACATCACGGGCGATTTTTTGGACATCGAGGTAAACCTCGGACTTTACCTCGCCAGCGAGGAAGACAAGGCCAGTAGTGACTAAGGTCTCACAGGCTACTTTAGATTCAGGATCAAAGGCCAAAAAGTGATCAATTAAAGCGTCACTAATTTGGTCCGCTACTTTGTCGGGATGTCCTTCAGAGACACTTTCAGAGGTAAAAAGATAAGCCATAATATTTATTTATGGAGGTCATCAAAACTGAGTGCAAGCGAAGGAAGTAGATACTGCCTTTAGCATTTTTTTGGGAGGTTGCAATCAGTCAAATCTGTCCTCATTTATAAGTCGTAAAGGTAGCCATTAAAACCCTTTTTCAAAAATATTTCGATTCAATTAGGGGATATGGGGTATTTTGAAAACCGATGCCGCCTCAAAAGCGCCTTAAATAGTAAGCCATAATCAAAGGCCCCTGTGATGTTATTCTATTGATTCTCTTGTCACCAAAAAACCTGGCCGTCGTATAATAAAAAATATAAATAACTGTAATGTAGTTGTTTATGTGCTATTTAGCGATTTTGAGTTTCTGCTAAAGGCTTATTTGGACAAACTTTTTGGTTTGCCGTCCGCGTACTTTTATGCCAAACTAAAGTGCTTATGCCGACACAACAACTCAATCGCTACAGTAAAACTGTGACTCAGGACCCTACACAACCTGCGGCACAGGCCATGTTGTATGCCATCGGCTTTACGCCAGAGGATTTTACAAAGCCGCTCATTGGAATTGCCAGCACTGGCTATGAAGGCAATCCCTGTAATATGCACCTCAATGATTTGGCTTTACAGGTCAAGAAAGGGACTTTGGCTTCGGGTACTCTAGGGCTTATTTTCAATACCATTGGGGTAAGTGATGGCATTTCCATGGGGACACCCGGCATGCGCTATTCACTGCCTTCAAGAGACGTGATTGCTGATTCAATGGAAACGGTTGTCCAAGCCATGAGCTATGATGGACTTGTGACGGTTGTGGGTTGTGATAAAAATATGCCGGGCGCCTTAATGGCTATGATTCGTCTGGATCGTCCGTCTATTTTGGTTTATGGCGGAACCATAGACTCTGGTCGTCATAACGGCAAAAAATTAGATGTGGTTTCTGCATTTGAAGCCTGGGGGAGCAAAGTCGCCGGGACCATTTCAGAAGCGGATTACCAGCAAGTTATTGAAAAGGCCTGCCCGGGAGCAGGTGCATGCGGTGGGATGTACACGGCCAATACGATGGCCAGCGCTATTGAAGCCTTGGGCATGAGTTTGCCATACAACGCGTCCAACCCTGCCTTGAGCCAAGACAAACAAGAGGAATCAATTGGTGCTGGTATGGCGATGCATGCACTTTTGGCAAAGGACATCAAACCCAGTGATATCATTACCAAAGCCTCTTTAGAAAATGCGGTACGTTTGGTGACGGTTTTGGGTGGATCAACTAATGCTGTCTTACACTTTTTGGCTATTGCGCGCGCGGCGCAAATAGAATTTACTTTAGACGATTTTCAACGTATTAGTGATACGACACCCTTTTTAGCGGATTTAAAACCCAGTGGTCAATACCTTATGGAAGATGTCCATGCCATTGGTGGTATTCCATCAGTCCTGAAGTACTTGCACCAACAAGGGTTGATCCATGGCGATTGTCTCACGGTGACGGGCAAAACAATAGCAGAAAATTTGGCAGCAGCCCAAGATCTCCCCGAAGATCAGGATGTGATCCGACCGGTTTCGGCGCCCTTGAAGGCGACAGGTCATTTGCAAATGCTCTATGGAAATCTTGCGCCGGAAGGAAGTGTGGCCAAAATCACCGGAAAAGAAGGACTTCATTTTAGTGGTCCTGCAAAAGTTTTTGAAAGTGAATTTGAGGCCAATCAGGGAATCAGTAAAGGACTAGTCGTCAAAGGGGATGTGGTGGTGATTCGCTATGAAGGCCCTAAAGGTGGTCCCGGAATGCCCGAAATGCTCAAGCCGACGGCTGCCATTATTGGTGCGGGATTGGGTAAAGACGTAGCCTTGATCACTGACGGTAGATTTTCAGGTGGCACCCACGGGTTTGTTGTGGGACACATCACTCCAGAGGCACAAGATGGTGGCACCCTGGCGCTGGTCCAGACGGGTGATGTCATCACCATTGATGTGGCCGATAAGACCATCAACTTATTGGTCTCGGATGGCGAATTACAAAAAAGAAAGAAAAACTGGAGCGCACCCGCGCTTAAATTTGAACGTGGTGTCCTTTATAAATATGCCAAAACCGTTTCGACAGCCTCCAAAGGTTGTGTTACCGATGAATTTTAACAAAGAACCCATGCAGACAGAGACACTTATATCGAAAGACCCCATCGCCTCAGAGTGTATCCGTATCTCGGGGAGTGAAGCTATTGTTCGGAGCCTTATCGCCGAAGGGGTGGATGTCCTTTACGGTTATCCTGGCGGGGCCATTATGCCCGTATATGATGCTTTATATCATTTTAAGGATCAGTTGCATCATGTATTGACGCGTCACGAACAAGGGGCCACGCATGCAGCACAAGGCTATGCCCGTATTTCGGGCAAAGTAGGAGTGGCAATTGCTACCTCAGGACCGGGTGCCACCAATTTAGTCACTGGAATCGCCGATGCGCAAATTGATTCGACCCCGCTGGTGTGTATTACTGGCCAAGTGACTTCCTCACTTTTGGGGAGTGATGCTTTTCAAGAAACGGATATCATTGGTATTTCAACACCAGTAACCAAATGGAATCACCAAATCACCAAGGCTTCTGAGATACCCGAAGTGATTGCAAAGGCATTTTATATTGCCAGAAGCGGCCGTCCGGGCCCGGTACTGATCGATATTACCAAAGATGCTCAGTTTGAAACATTAGATTTCACCTACCAAAAGTGTACAGGAATCCGAAGCTACAGTCCAGAGCCACAAATAGATCCTCTGGCCATAAATAAAGCAGCAGCCCTAATCAATAAGGCCAAGAAACCACTAGTTGTTTGGGGGCAAGGGGTTATTTTGTCTGGGGCAGAAACGGCTTTTAAGGCCGTCATTGAAAAAGCGGGACTTCCATCTGCTTGGACTATTCTAGGAGCCTCTGCCATCGAGACCAGTCATCCGCTCAATGTGGGTATGGTCGGAATGCACGGCAATTATGCACCCAATATTTTGACCAATGAATGTGATGTTCTCATTGCGATCGGGATGCGTTTTGACGACCGGGTAACAGGCCATTTAGAAAGCTATGCACGTCAAGCTAAGGTTATTCATTTTGAAATTGATCCTGCCGAAATAAATAAAAATGTCACTGCAGATGTCGCTGTTTTAGGGGATGCCAAAAAAACCCTCGAGGCCTTGCTTCCCATGCTGGTCCAAAACACCCACGAGTCATGGCGTGGGCGTTTTGCGGCATTGTATCAGATAGAATATGATGAGATCATTCAAAAGGATCTGTTTCCAACCAAGGAAGGCCTCACAATGGGCGAGGTGATCCATAAGATCAACACTTTTTCCAAAGGAGATGCCGCGATTGTTAGCGATGTGGGTCAACACCAAATGATTGCCTGCCGCTACGCTAAGTTTAGGCAAACCAAAAGCAACATTACCTCTGGAGGATTGGGCACTATGGGATTTGCACTTCCAGCCGCAATAGGCGCCAAAATGGCCGCCCCTGAGCGAGAGGTCGTCGCCGTTATTGGCGATGGAGGTTATCAGATGACCATCCAGGAATTAGGGACTATATTTCAGACCAAGGCCGCCGTCAAAATTGTCTTGCTCAATAATAATTTCTTGGGGATGGTACGGCAGTGGCAGCAGTTGTTTTTTGACAAACGCTATGCCGCTACAGAGCTCATCAATCCAGATTTTGGTATGATTGCCAATGCCTATCATATACCGGCCCAAAAAGTCACGGTGCGCGCTGATTTAGATGCGGCCGTAATGACCATGATGGCGCACGACGGGCCATACTTCCTGGAAGTTGTGGTCGCGCCAGAAGCCAATGTTTTTCCCATGATCCCCTCGGGGGCTTCGGTATCTGATATACGCCTATCTTAATCTTATGGAGACACAAATCGAACGTTTTACTATTTCCATTTACACCGAAAATAATGTCGGGCTGCTCAATAGAATCAGTGCTATTTTTCAGCGAAGACATGTCAATATTGAGAGCATAAGCTCGTCTGCATCAGAAATAGAAGCGGTCTCTCGCTTTACTATTTTGGTGGCCATTACCGAAGCGAATATGAAGAAAATTATTGGCCAAATAGAAAAGCAAGTAGAGGTGATTCGTGCCTTTTACCATACCGACGAAGAAACCATTTATCAAGAATCTTGTTTGTTCAAAATAAGCAGTGACTTATTGTTCGATGAGCGTCAGATCCAAAACATCGTTAAGGAAAGTAATGCCCGCATTGTGACGGTAAATCGTGAGTTTTTCGTGCTCGAAAAATCGGGACGTCGCCACGAGGTTGATTTGCTATACCGCGAACTCAAACCTTTTGGCATCATGCAGTTTGTGCGCTCTGGGCGCATCGCTGTGACTAAAGAGAAAATGAATATAACCCACCTGTTAGAAAAATTTACACAGGAATAACATCTATGATATGCAGAATTATTTCAACACATTGAGCCTAAGAGAACAATTGGAACAATTGGGCCGTTGCCGATTTATGGCAACCGATGAATTCACTTCGGGTGTATCGGCCTTAAAAGGAAAAAAAATAATCATTTTGGGTTGTGGTGCTCAGGGCTTAAATCAAGGTCTTAATATGCGAGATTCTGGTTTGGACATAGCCTATGCCCTGCGGCAGGAGGCCATAGACCAGAGGCGTACGTCATACCAAAATGCAACAGAGAACGGGTTTGAGGTCGGCACTTTTGAAGCCTTAATTCCTAAGGCCGATGTGGTGTGTAATTTGACGCCAGACAAGCAGCACACTGCGGTGATCAACAAAGTGGTGCCGCTCATGAAACAAGGCGCTACACTTTCGTATTCACATGGCTTTAATATCGTAGAAGAAGGGATGCAAGTCAGAGAGGATTTGACTGTGATCATGGTTGCGCCCAAATGTCCGGGTTCGGAAGTGCGGGAAGAATATAAGCGCGGGTTCGGCGTGCCAACCTTAATTGCCGTGCACCCCCAGAATGACCCAGAAGAGAAAGGTTGGGCTCAAGCCAAGGCATATGCTTATGCAACAGGCGGTCACAGAGCCGGTGTTTTGGCGTCGTCTTTTGTTGCTGAGGTCAAAAGTGATCTGATGGGCGAGCAAACCATATTATGTGGCGTTTTGCAAACCGGTTCTATCTTGTGTTTTGACCATATGGTTGCTTCGGGTGTCATGCCTGAATATGCGGCTAAACTCGTGCAATATGGTTGGGAAACACAAACAGAAGCCCTTAAGCATGGGGGACTTACGCATATGATGGATCGATTCTCTAACCAGGCCAAAATCCGTGTATTTGAATTGGCAGAAACCCTTAAAGATCTTTTGAAACCGCTCTTTGAAAAGCATATGGATGACATCCTTAGCGGTGCATTTTCGGCCAAAATGATGGAGGATTGGGCCAATGATGACCATGATCTTTTGACATGGCGTGCCGCCACGGGAGAGACCGCTTTTGAAAAAACCATGGCCATATCTGCTGCTGTCGCGGAGCAAGTCTATTTTGACCAGGGGGTGCTTATGGCCGCTTTTATTAAGGCAGGGGTTGAGCTGGCTTACGATACCATGGTGTCGGCAGGTATTATTGCCCAGAGCGCTTACTATGAGTCACTGCACGAACTGCCGCTTATTGCCAATACTGTCGCCCGAAAAAAGTTGTTTGAGATGAACCGAATCATATCGGATACGGCCGAATACGGTTGCTATTTATTTGATCATGCGGCAAAGCCCTTGTTACAGGATTTTATGAAACAGGTTCAGGAAACAGACATAGGCCACAATCATTGCGGCCTGGAAGTTGATAATTTGAGATTGATTGAGGTCAATGCGTCGATAGCCGCTCATCCCATAGAGCAAGTAGGGAAAACTTTGCGTAAGGCCATGACCGACATGAAGGTGCATAGCACAAAATAAGGCCAGGTGCATGTATCCCATGCACTTGATTTTTTGTTTGTTGATTGAACTTAAAAACCCCGCACGCGGGGTTTTTAATGTGCGTGGTCACCAAAGGTAGATCTGGGCTAAATAAGAGATACCCTGAGTTACCCCAATGGAACCACAGGTTATGAGAAATCGACCAGATTGATTGGGCTCTGTGGATATTTCTGATAAATTCGTTAGCCTATTGTCAAGCGAATTTATACTTTGTCGTATCTAAGTCTGCTGGTATGCCCGGACATATAATTTGGGTGATATGATATTTTGACTTGGCAATTATTTAATCATCAACGCTTATATACTTTTTTAGGTTCCATGCCCAGAATTCAAAAAGACCAATTATTTGATCTGATCAAATCACTTTCTAAGTCGGAGAAGAGGCAGTTTCGTCTTTTTGCCGGTCGTCTGGTAGTCAACGATCAGGCCAAATTCATGGTGCTTTTTGATCTTATGGACAAACAGCTGCACTATGATGAGGCGGCCATTTTAGGTCATAAGGTCATCTCAAAAAAACAACTGTCTAATTTAAAGGCTCATCTCTACAAACAAATGCTGATCAGTCTGCGACTCAACCCCGTGCACCAAAACGTACGCTTGCAGATCAGGGAGCAATTGGATTTTGCCACGATCCTTTACCATAAAGGTCTTTACGGCCAAAGTCTAAAATTGTTGGATCGGGTCAAGCTATTGGCGCTGGAACACGAAGAGAAAAACATGGCCTTCGAGATCATTGAATTGGAGAAAGTCATAGAAAGCCAATACATCACCCGCAGTATCGGAAATCGTTCTGAGGTTTTGGTGAGTGAATCGGCAGGTTTGAGTGCCCAAAATGCTCTGGCCAGTGCGCTGTCCAACTTGTCGCTGCAGCTCTATGGTCTATTTCTCAAAAAGGGATATGTCAAGACGGATCAGGAGTTTCGGGAAGTCTCCGAATTTTATCAGCAGCAATTGCCCCAAGTCCATCTTCAGGACATGGGTTTTAGAGAAAAGTTATGGTATTATAATGCGGCACTTTGGTACCATTTCATTATTCAGGATTTTAAATCCTGCTATCGCTATGCCCTAAAATGGGCTAACTTGTTTTACGATCACCCCAAAATGATCAACTTGAATCCGATTTTTTACTTGCGTGGGGCGCAATATTTACTCGAGGCTCTGTTTTATGTTGGTGACGTTGGCCGTTTCGAAAACGCCCTCGAAGCTATGGAACAAACCATGGCACAGCCCGAATTTCCCCAACGCGAAAATGTACAGAGTTTGGCCTTTTTATATGGCTTTACACATAAGATGAATCAGCATTTTATGACGGGGACCTTCCACGAAGGCTTGGGTCTTGTCACCCCAGTTCTGGAGGGGATCAAGCGTTATGAAAACACCTTAGACGAGCACCATATCATGGTGTTTTATTACAAAATCGCTTGTCTTTATTTTGGTTGTGGGGCCTACAAAGACTGTATTTTTTACCTCAATAAAATCATCGCCAATAAATCACTCGAAATGCGCGAGGATTTATCCTGTTTTTCGCGAATTTTGAATTTAGTGGCACATTACGAAGCGGGCCAGGACTATCAGATGGATCGACTGATCAAGAGCACCTACAAATTTTTAATTAAGATGGAAGATCTACATCAGGTCCAAAAGGAAATGATTGCCTTTATCCGTAATTTGGGGGCCATTTATCCTCAAGACATCAAAAAAGCATTTCACCAATTATACGCAACCCTTAAGGTTTATGAGCATGACCCCTACGAGCGCAGGAGCTTCCTTTACCTTGATATTTTATCATGGTTAAAGAGCAATATCGAGGGGCGGAGTATTCCTGAAATCATTCAAGAGCGTTTGGCACAAGCCAATCCCTAAAAAAGCAACACTATGAAAGTCACACTGAACCGATTGAACGACGATTACCATTTTATAGGTCAGGGTCCCAATGGAATTCCTGTCTCTATTGATAATAAAGGGGAGGCCACAGTTAAAGGGGCTAGCCCCATGGAATTACTTTTGATGGCCATCGGGGGGTGTAATGCGATCGACATTATTTATGTATTGAAAAAGCAACGCCAAATCGTGACCAGCTATCGTGTAGCGGTAGAAGGCACGCGCGGTGATTTCAGAAAGGCGCATCCTTTTAAGTCGGCCCATGTCTCGATTTATTTAGAAGGCCCAATTGCTCATGCCAAAGCCTTACGCGCGGCCTCATTGAGTTTCGAACAGTATTGTTCGGTGTCAATGACTTTAGCGGGTGCTGTGACCATCACTTACGATGTTTATGTCAATGGGGCTCATGTGACGCCCGATTCGATCGCCGCTGAGCAACCACAATAAACGGATCTCAATGGCCAACAAATCACATATGACCGATAACCCATCGCATTTGCCAGACAAAGCCCAATTGATTGAAGCCCAAGAGCAATTGGCCACTTGGGTGCACCAAACTCCTGTGCTCACTTCGTCGTACATCAACGAGCTGGTCGGTGCGCAGGTGTTTTTTAAGTGTGAGCAATTACAGCGCATGGGGGCCTTCAAAATGCGCGGTGCGACCAAAGCACTGCTGGATCTCTCACCAGAGCAACGTGCCCAGGGTGTGGTGACCCATTCGTCGGGAAATTTTGGACAGGCCGTGGCACTGGCCTCCAAAATGATGGGGGTTACTGCCTATGTTGTCATGCCAGATCAAACGCCACAAGTCAAGAAGGCTGCTGTAAGGGGTTATGGCGCCCAGGTTACAGAATGTGTCTCCACAATTGAAGCCCGTGTCGCTATGACGGCGCAAATTGTCTCAGAAAAAGGAGCGACACCACTTCATCCCTCTAATGATTTGTCTGTGATTTTGGGTAATGCAACTGCTGCTATGGAATTTTTGAACCAGGTCAGTGGCTTGGATCAAATTGTAGTGCCAGTTGGGGGTGGAGGTTTGCTTGCTGGAACGGCCTTGGCCTGTCATTATTTTGGTCAAGAGTGTCTCTGCATCGGGGCAGAACCAGAGCAGGTTAATGACGCTTTTCGTTCCTTACAAACAGGGGTGATACAACACAATGCACAAACCAATACTATCGCAGATGGCCTGAAAACACAATTGGGCGATGTGAATTTCCCCATCATTGAGTCTTTGGTTAGTGCGATCCATTGTGTAGACGAACAAGAGATTGTCGGAGCGATGCGTCTGCTTTATGAGCGCATGAAATTGGTCGTCGAACCGTCAAGTGCTGTAGCTCTTGCTGCGGTGCTCAAAAATCATAACCTGCTCAAGGGTAAAAATATAGGCATTATCTTGTCAGGGGGCAATGTGGATCTATCAGCCTTGCCTTTTTAATACTTATTTCCCAGAACAATTATTGATCCAAAGGGTGCTATTGAGCAGCAGTGAATATTATGGTATATTTGGTGGCTCGAAAAATCTATGAAAAAGTTTATTTCCCTTATTTGTCTCTTGTTCCTGAGTCAGGCCGTCTTTTGTCAAAAAAGAGAGCTGAAGCCTGTGGCATTTGAATTGGATTACTTTTACGGGAGTATATTGGAGCACAATTCGGATATCGCTCACCTGATTACTGGCCACCCCTCAGGGTTTAACCTGGCATTTAACCACAAGACCTACGGCCATAACGAATGGGAAAGCCGTTACAACTATCCCGACTGGGGATTTACCTTCAATTATCAGGATTTAGGGAATGAATATTTGGGCAAAAACTATGGTCTTTACGGGCATTTTAATTGGTATTTTTGGAATCGTGTGCTGCGCTTAGGTATTGGTCAAGGCGTCGCTCTGGCAGGAAATCCTTATGACCCCGATAATAATTATCAAAACACAGCTTACGGAAGTCGCTTGTTGAGCACGACCTTCTTGAAATTCAACATCATCAAAGAAAACGTTTACCGAGGGATCGGTTTTCGTTTGGGCACGGGTATCATCCACTATTCCAATGCCAATTTTAAGGCCCCAAACAGCAGCACCAATACCTTGTACTTCTCGGCAGGCGTTTCTTATCAGACTCAGGAGGGTATTGTTGCCCCAAGGTATACCTATGGAGACTTCCCAAGCGAATTTTACCAGGAGCCTATTAAGGTCAATGCTGTTTTTCGAACGGGCTTGAATGAGGCTGATGTCATTGGCTTAGGCCAACACCCTTTTTATGTATTTTCGTTTTTTGCAGACAAACGTATTAACTACAAAAGCACCGTCCAGCTGGGTGTGGACTTTTTTTTCTCCGACTTCTTGATTCATTTGATCCGCTATCGTGAATCGGCTTTTCCAGGAGATGGCATAGAACCTGGATTAGATTATCGAAGAATAGGTGTATTTTTAGGGCATGAATTTAGGTTCAGAAGTAACGCTTTTGTTTCACAATTGGGCCGCTATTTTTACTGGCCTTATGAGTTCGAAAACAGAATATATAACCGTTTAGGGCTCAAGCGGTATTTTTTTAATGACCGGTTTTTTGCCGCGGTCACCCTAAAGGCCCACTGGGCCAAGGCAGAGGCCGTTGAATTTGGAATAGGTATTCGCATATGAGCAATTGGAGAAAAATAAGAATTTTATGGGGGCTAGTGGCCCTTATGTTTCTTGGCTGTGACAGTCAGAATGCTTGGGATTGTGTTCAGTCTGCGGGACCGATTGTCCAGAAAGAATTCTCTGTGGAACAATTCAAGAAAATCATCATTTGGAACCGCGTGCAGCTCATTGTTTCGTCGGGAACCCAGAGAAGTGTGATCGTGGAAACAGGCGAAAACCTCATGAACGACATTTTGGTGCGCGTCGAAGACAGCATTCTAAAAGTCAGTGACCGCAACAGCTGTAATTTCACACGCGAATATGGCATCACTAAAGTTTACGTCACTGCGCCAGTCGACTCTTTAGAAATACGATCGAGCTCCGGATTGCCGGTTTTAGGACAAGGCCCAATAACCTTCAAAAAACTTACTTTAATTTCGGAAGACCGGGAACAAGATGGTGAATTTCATGTCGATGGTGACTTTATTTTTGATGAGTTGGACGTCACACAGTTGATTATTTTTGCCAATGGAACGTCCAAGTTTTTTATTAAAGGCCGTGCCAATAGCGCCAATATTGGTCTATATGATGGCGATGCAAGAGTTGAAGCCCCAGAATTAGAAGTCAGAAATCTTTATTTGTTCCATCGCAGCACCAACAAAATGATCGTAGCACCGACCAATAGAATTCAAGGCAATATTGTGGGTATTGGTGATGTTATTTGCTTGACCCGACCCCCTTTAGAGTTTGTTGAGGAGACTTTTACCGGGCAGTTGATTTATCAGTAAACGGCTCTATTGGTTTAGCAATTGATCACGCATTGTGGCCCTTTTCTCAGGACTTTTTAAAAATTATTTTCCCGCGCTAAGCTCTGGTATTTTCAAGGGCATGGCCCACGGCTAAAAAAGTGAAGAAACATTTTAATAATCTATTGATAACCGTTACTTTAGCTTAATAAATCGAACGATGATGCGTTATTTTACTTATAAGTTTCACTTTTTTTTCTTTACGAAAAACCCCTGGGCTTGTGTTTAATGACCAAAACATAATGATAATGGCCCGGAATTGATTCCGGGTTTTTTTATGAACCTAAATGACGCAAACGCGAATGAATATTGCTATTCCTGGTATCGAAAGTTGCTTTCACGATTTGGCCGTGCGTGCGCTTTTTCCAGACGTTAAAGTATCCCTAATCCCTTGTAGCTCATTTGATGGAGTGACTCAGGCAGTGGCCGATCAAAAGGCTGATTTTGGTGTTTTGGCCATTGAAAACTCGATAGCGGGCTCGATTCTGACCAACTACAATCTCATCGAAGGCGGTGCATTTGAGATTTATGATGAGGTTTTTCTCAATATCCAGATGTATCTGATGGCTTTGCCATCGGCAAGTATTTCGGATATAACACAGGTGCATTCACATCCCGTAGCGCTACTTCAATGTCGTAATTACCTTAGGGAATTTCAGGGACCATTAACCGTTATCGAAGGTCGTGATACGGCTACTGAAGCCAAGCGTATCGTTACTGAGAATCTTCAAGGCGTAGCTGCCATTGCAGGTGAAGAAGTGGCCCATCGGTATGGCTTGAAAATTTTGGACCGACACATTCAAGACATTAAGAACAATCAAACCAGGTTTGTGTTGATCGGGCCTTCGGGTATAATCACACACAAAAACCTCAATAAAGCCAGCATTAAATTTCAATTAGGACATGAGATAGGGTCTTTAAGTAAGGCACTCACAATCCTTAGTGATCATGGGATCAATCTAACAAAGATACAGTCACTTCCTGTTTTGGGGACTTACTGGCGCTATGCTTTTTTTGTCGACGTGACCTTCGATGACCTACAGGATTTTGAAAAAGCCATGACCGTTTTGACGCCGTACCTTAAAAATTATAAGCGATTAGGCGTCTATGCGACCAATCGTGAAAACGCACCAAGCAGACTATTAATATGACAGACACAAACACACAAGCACGCAGTTGGCTCGATGCCATGGGACTTCATCATCCCTTGGTCATCGCCGGACCATGCAGTGCTGAGACAGAAGAGCAACTGCTCACAATTGCTCATGCACTCAAACAGACCAAGACCACTGTATTACGCGCGGGCTTATGGAAGCCAAGAACACGCCCGGGCAATTTTGAAGGGGTTGGCGCACTTGGCTTGCCATGGTTGCAAAGAGCTAAGGCAGAAACAGGTCTGTTGACCACCACCGAGGTAGCGCATCCGCATCATGTCGAACTGGCATTGGCCCATGATGTTGATATTTTGTGGATCGGTGCGCGCACGACAGTTTCTCCTTTTATTGTTCAAGATATTGCTGATGCCTTAAAAGGCACGGGCAAAACGGTATTGATCAAGAATCCCGTTAATCCTGATTTGGCCCTTTGGATGGGGGCTATCGAACGTTTTGAAAAATCCGGAATTACCCAGCTTGGCGCCATACATCGTGGCTTTTCGTCTTACGAAAAAAACAAATACCGCAACACCCCAGAATGGCAAATTGCCATTGATTTTCAATCGCGTTGTGATGTACCCCTTATTCTTGATCCGTCTCATATGGGAGGCAGGAGAGACCTGATTTTTGACTTGTCACAAACCGCTCTTGACCTTAATTATGATGGATTAATGATTGAGTCTCATCATACGCCAGATTTGGCCTGGAGTGACGCGGCGCAGCAAATCACGCCCGAAGAACTTCACCAGATCATCACAGCCCTGCAGGTCAGGAAGCCTCAAGGGGAAGCCCTAGAATATCAAAATCAGCTCAAGGCTTTAAGAACCCAAATCGATATTTCTGACCACCAAATCATAGAGACTTTAGGGCGCCGGATGAAGGTTGCTGGGCAAATCGGTCAATTAAAGAAAGATAATAATGTCGCCATATTGCAATCAGATCGATGGTATGCGATCTTGGAGAAAATGATCAACGAAGGAACTCATCTGGGCTTAAGCGAAGAATTTGTGCAAAAATTATTCAAAGCGATTCATCAAGAGTCCATCAATCAACAAAAAGTCGATTGATTCTGACCTCTAAATCCATCTTTTGTGTGGTCACGAGCCAATTCGTGCATATGTGTGAGGCCCCAGGTTGGGTATTTGGCCCTTGATGGCGCAAATATGGTTTTTAGTTCCATTGTTTGCCCGAAATTTCGGATTTTTGTTGGGGCATGAAAGGAACTGTTTATAAATCTACTGGGAGTTGGTATACCGTCAAAGCGGAAACCGGACATTTTTATGCTTGTCGGATCAAGGGTAAATTTCGACTCGAAGGCATCAAGAGCACCAATCCCATCGCGGTTGGCGATCATATATCCTTTGACATCGACCAACAAGCTGATGGCCCCCAAGGGGTCATTAACGCGATAGACCCACGAGATAATTACATCATTCGTAAGTCGGTTAACCTATCCAAACAAACCCATATTATAGCGGCCAATATTGATATCGCTTTTTTACTGGTGACCCCCAATAATCCCGTTACTACGACAGCCTTTATTGATCGGTTTTTGGTTTCGGCAGAAGCTTACCACATCAAGAGTGTCTTGCTCTTCAATAAGACCGATGATTATGATCCAGAGTCCTTAGACGAGGTCAAATATCTTGCGGCGCTCTATCGCTCAATTGGTTACCAATGTATTGGGATATCGGCCAAAACCGGCAAAAACATTGATCAGGTGAAAGCGCTCATGACGGGTAAGGTGTCTATGTTTTCGGGTCATAGCGGCGTGGGAAAATCGACATTGGTCAACACTTTAGCGCCTAATTTGTCGTTAAAAACCTCAAAGATTTCTCTTCAGCATGCCCAGGGCCAGCACACGACCACCTTTGCCGAAATGTTCGATATGCCTTTTGGAGCGCAAATAATTGACACCCCTGGGATCAAAGGATTTGGATTAGTGGCCATTGATGATCAAGAGTTGTCGGCTTATTTTCCGGAGTTCTTCGCCCTAAAAGACCAGTGTAAATTTCATAATTGTCTTCACGTTAAGGAGCCCCATTGCGCCATAAAGGAGGCTTTGGAAGACGATAAATTGGCCTGGTCACGATACAAAAGTTATTTACAGATTTTAGAGGGCGGTGACGAGGGTTACCGCAAAGACCAGCACCAAGAATCATGAAAGCCGTCATCCAGAGAGTCGTCAGGGCATCGGTAGTAGTCGAAGCGCAAACAATAGCTCATATTGGCCAAGGGCTTTTAGTGTTGCTTGGGATCGCTCACGACGATACCACTGAGGATGTTCGGTGGTTGAGTAAAAAAATCAGTCAGATGCGTATTTTTTCAGATGCGCAAGGTCAGATGAATGCATCGGTCAAATCCATCAATGGAGGGCTATTGGTGGTCAGTCAATTTACCTTAATGGCCAGCACTAAAAAAGGCAATCGTCCCTCTTTTATTCAGGCGGCGGGTCCTGAGATGGCCACGCCGCTTTATGAGCAATTTGTACAGCAACTGACTCAAGACGCCGAGCGTCCGGTGGCCACAGGAATATTTGGCGCAGATATGGCCTTAGAATTAATCAATGATGGCCCTGTGACCATTGTTTTGGATAGTAAAGACAAAGTTTAGATTATGGATATCAAGAACGCACAAAAAGAAGTCGACCATTGGATACAAAGCCATGGAGTCCGTTATTTTAATGAATTAACCAATATGGCCCAGCTCACCGAAGAAGTTGGCGAGGTGGCGCGTATTATAGCACGGCGCTATGGGGAACAGAGTGAGAAGCCCAGCGACGCCGACAAAGACCTTGGTGAAGAATTGGCCGATGTGCTTTTTGTTGTTTTGTGCTTGGCGAACCAGACGGGAATCAATTTGCAAGAGGCCTTTGATAAAAAATTAGACCTCAAAACAAAGCGCGATCATGATCGGCATCACCAAAATAAAAAATTGACCTAAGGTGTTTCAAAAAATCACACGATATAAGGGTTTTTGGCGATCTGTAGTGGTCTTGGGTCTGTCTTTTGGCAGCCTATTTTTGTTGATCCAATGGCTGCGATTTGATTTTTCATTCACGTTTGTTCAAGAGCCCTTGCGCTTTGTAGCGGGTTGGCTATTTGGGTCTTTTGGGTATGGATTTTTTGTGAGTTACGGTAAGTTTTACCGAATGGTCCAACACAAAAAAAACGTGTAATGGAAATTAGTCTGGACAAAGTTTTGGTCCCTATTGACACACCGGAATTGATGATTTGTGGATCAAAAAGTGAAACCAATCGTTTATTGATATTACAGGCCATGTTTCCGGGTATCGTTCTAAAAAACATCTCGCGTTGCGATGATTCTGCAGTGATGGCAACTGCTTTGACCCAAAGATCGGGTGTTATCGATATTGGTCATGCCGGCACAGCCATGCGGTTTTTAACCGCGTATTTTGCCAGTCAGGAAGGTGTTGAAGTTGTCTTGACAGGCAGTGAACGCATGCAACAGCGCCCAATTGCCATATTGGTTGAGGCGTTAAGGTCATTGGGCGCCGACATTGACTACACCAATCAAGACGGGTATCCACCATTAGCGATTAAGGGATGTAAAATCAACAAGAGCCATGTGCGTATTTCGGGCCGTGTCAGTAGTCAGTACCTCACGGCATTGATACTCATGGGTTCAAAATTACCTCAGGGTCTGACCCTAGACATCGCGGATGGGCTTACCAGCTTGCCTTATCTGAAAATGACCCAAACCCTGATCGAGGGGATTGGTGGAAAGGTTGATTTGACTCAGGAACGTATCGTGGTGCATCCCTTGACACCGGGTTCTATTAAAGAATTTACCATTGGATCTGATTGGAGCTCGGCTTCTTATTGGTATGGTTTTATCGCCTTATCGCAGGACAGTAAAATACGCATGTCCTATTATCAAGGCGAAAGCATTCAGGGAGATGCCGCCGTGGCTAAAATTTATGAGGCACTAGGGGTGTCTACCCATTATCATGAAGATCAAAGATGCATTGAACTGCACAAAGTGAGTCCAGCGGACACAACATTTGTGGCATTAGATTTATCCGACACCCCCGACTTGGCACAAACCATTGCCGTCACCTGTGCAGGGCTGGGGATGGCTTGTCATCTGCGGGGTCTGCATACGCTCAAGATCAAAGAGACAGACCGCTTAGCGGCCCTGAAGACAGAATTGGAAAAGTTAGGGGCAGTAGTGGCCATCACTGATGACGCTCTGATTCTTGAGCCGGGAACCCAGCTTAGGGAAGATCAGTGTATTGACACGTATCATGATCATCGCATGGCAATGGCCTTTGCGCCTCTGGTCCAAAAGATCTCCTTAGGCATCAATGAGGCCCAGGTCGTGACCAAGTCTTATCCCGATTTTTGGGATGATCTAGCCAAGGCTGGAGGCCAAATAACTTTCCATAATTAATATCCCTTTTTACTTGACATCGCCCTTGTTGCGGTTGTATATTTGCAGCCTTTGTAATTAATACGACCACTATGGGAATGAAACTCTCCAACTTCGGTTTTAATCTACCTGAAGAACTTCTCGCAGAATACCCTGCACCGAATCGTGACGAAGCCCGTTTGATGGTTTTGGACCGTAAAACTCAGACCATCGAGCATAAGATGTTTAAGGATCTTATCGATTATTTTAAAGAAGATGATGTGATGGTCTTGAATAATACTAAGGTGTTTCCTGCACGACTTTATGGAAATAAAGAAAAGACTGGAGCGCGCATCGAAGTTTTTTTATTACGTGAATTGAATTCAGAGACCCGTTTGTGGGATGTTTTGGTGGATCCAGCACGAAAAATCCGTATTGGAAATAAACTTTATTTTGGTGAAGACGATTCGCTGGTGGCAGAAGTGATTGATAATACGACCTCTAGAGGACGAACGCTACGCTTTTTGTTCGACGGGTCTTACGAAGAATTTCGCAATAAACTCACTGAGCTGGGAGAAACGCCTCTACCAAAATACATCAAGCGTTCTGTGGAACCTGAGGATGCGGAGCGTTACCAGACGATTTTTGCCAAAAACGAAGGAGCTGTAGCTGCGCCAACGGCCGGGTTACATTTTTCAAAGCATCTGATGAAGCGCCTCGAGATCAAAGGGGTTGCTTTTGCCGAGGTGACCTTGCACGTGGGCTTAGGAACTTTTAGCCCAGTTGAGGTGGAAGATTTATCTAAGCACAAGATGGATAGTGAAGAAATTGCGATTCTGCCTGATGCTGTAAAGACCATTAATACAGGTATCGCTGAAAAACGCCGTATTTGCGCTGTGGGGACAACCGTGATGCGTGTGTTAGAAAGTTCTGTATCCTCGAGTGGGACCCTAAATCCTTATGAAGGGTGGACCAATAAGTTTATTTTTCCGCCTCATGATTTTAGTATTGCCAATTGTATGGTAACTAATTTCCACACACCAAAATCTACCTTGATGATGATGGTTTCGGCCTTCGCAGGTCATGACTTTGTTAAAAAAGCTTACGCTGAGGCCATTAAAGAGAATTATCGCTTCTACTCTTATGGAGATGCGATGTTGATCATCTAGTGTGTCAATAAACGATCATATATAACCCATGTCGAGAGACATGGGTTTTTTTGTTGTTGGAGCGGAAATATTGCTTAACTTGTTTTGTTATTTATATTTCTCATGCACAACAAAAGCCATTTTTGTATCACCCTTGCGGTTCTCTTCTGTATCGGCTTTAGCGCTGGGGCACAAGAACAGGATAGGATTCCAGTAAGCTGGGCCTATAACCTTGAGGCGCCGCAATCTGTTGATTTATCGTTATTGGATTTAAGTCAAGTGGTCATGGAAGATCAAATTAATGATGCGGACAAAAATACCCCTTGGCGTTATGGCATCGAGCGTCCTTTAGTGTTGCACAGTTTCGATCATGGCACTTGGTCCAATTTGCCCGATGGTCAAAGCATCTGGCGTATGGCCATCACTTCTCCGGGGGCCTTAAATATCAGTATTAATTTCTCCGAATTTTACTTGCCTGAGGGGGGGCAACTTCAGATTTATAATAATAGCCGATCCGATTGGTCAAAAGTATACACCCATCACGGGAGCACAGCCCAGAAAACGGGTACGTGGTTTGTGCAAGGGGATGAGGTCATCTTAGAATACGTTCAGGCACCAAACGCCTATGAATTGCCGCGGATTGCCACGCAAAGTATCATTCACGGATACCGTATGGGGGCACTACACCAATTATTGGATTCAGAGCAACAATCGCGTGCTCCAGAAGATTCGGGTGATTGCAACTATGATGTCAACTGCCCAGTAGGCGGAGATTTTGATGGGTACAAAGAAAAACTCAAAAAGGCCGTTGCCTTACTCAATTTAGGCAATGGGTATTTATGTTCTTCGGTATTGCTCAACAATACCAAACAAGATAAAACACCTTATGTTTTGACGGCCAATCACTGTCTTCAAAATTCAGATCCTGATTTATGGTCTTTGCGTTTTAATTGGATTAGTCCAAATCCTGTATGCGGTGAAGCAGAGCCAAGCGCAGATATCAATACAAACTTTACGATGAATGGCGCTGAGCTCCGTGGATTTCATGAGCGTTCTGATTTTGCCTTGGTGGAATTGCGCGAGGCGATCCCTGATTCTTGGGATGTCGTTTTTGCCGGCTGGGATCGCAGCGATGAGCTGCCAGAATTTCAGGCAGGCATTCATCATCCCAGAGGTGATTTAATGAAAATAAGTATGGATTTGGATCCTGCAGCTCATGAATTTGCTAATGGCACGGATGTTTGGCTCATTAAAGGGCAAGCAGTAGGCAATGGCAATGGTTGGGACTTAGGGACTACCGAAGGCGGTTCCTCGGGATCACCTCTGTTTAATCAAAATGGTTTGGTTATTGGCCAATTATATGGCGGCATGTCGGCATGCGACGGAACACAGACCAATGGAGGCTATGATTTATATGGTCGTTTCGCTTCGGCATGGGATTATGGCGCAACTCAAGATATGCGCTTATCCAATTGGCTTGATCCAGAGCAAACCGGTTATACCCAAATCGGCACCCTAGAAAATTCGTTAAACATTGGTGACTTTGAATTAGACGGACAAATCGCAATGTATCCAAACCCGGCTCAAGACTATGTTACTATTCGCAACACGCAGTATCCCAGCCTTAGGGGTGTCTTATATAACATCGTCGGTCAGAAACTCCTCGAGCTTAATTTATCAGCCACCGAAAATCATGTGATGCTTGATCAATATGCCAATGGTATTTACCTACTTCATTTGGTTGACCAAACCACAGGAAACACCATGGCCAAGAAACTTCACATCCAGCGGTAATTCCCAAGGATCTCTCTATTTAATTTTGTGCCGCAGTGCGGCTAAAGTTGTACTTTTGCGCCTATGTCAGCAGATAAAATTGATATTCGGGCCTTAAGCAAAGATGCGTTACGCGACTTTTTCACCAAAAGTGGTGACAAAGCGTTTCGTGGTAATCAGGTTTATGAATGGTTGTGGCGTAAGGGAGCTCATGATTTTGATGTGATGACAAACTTGCCTCTCGAGACACGTGAGTTGTTGCAAAATAACTTCAGCATCAATCACATTGCGGTGGATGTCATGCAAAAAAGTAATGACGGCACCATAAAAAACGCCGTACGCCTCCATGATGGCCTCGTGGTAGAATCTGTGTTGATACCAACTAAATCAAGAAGTACCGCCTGTGTGTCTTCACAAGTCGGCTGTAGTTTGGATTGTAGCTTTTGTGCTACGGCACAACTCAAGCGCATGCGTAACCTCAACCCTGATGAGATTGTCGATCAGGTGCGCGCTATTGATCAAGAAAGCTTGATGTATTTTGATCGGCCATTATCCAATATTGTCTTTATGGGCATGGGTGAGCCCCTTATGAATTACAAAAATGTCTTACTGGCAATCGAAAAGATAACGAGTCCCGAAGGTTTGGGTATGTCTCCAAAGAGGATTACCGTGTCTACTTCTGGTGTGCCAAAAATGATCAAAAAGCTAGCAGATGATGCGGTCAAATTTCATTTGGCAGTCTCTTTGCATTCTGCGATTCAAGAGACGCGAGAATCAATAATGCCTTTTGCTAAATCTTTTATTTTGGATGATTTGGCCGAGGCATTGGTTTATTGGTACGAAAAGACCAACCGTCGTATAACCTACGAGTACATTGTTTGGAAGGGCATTAATGATGGTCCGCACGATATCAATGCACTGGTAAAATTTTGCGGCCATGTGCCGTGTAAAGTCAATTTGATCGAATATAACCCGATCGATGAGCAGGGAAGATTTTGTCAGGCCGACGCGTCTCAAATTCAATATTATGTAGAGGCCTTAGAGCGCAGACACATACCCGTTACCGTAAGACGCAGTCGTGGTAAGGATATTGATGCCGCCTGTGGGCAATTGGCCAACAAGCATTAAAGACTTGATGCATTGAACAAAAAAAGGCACCCATTGGGTGCCTTTTTTTTTGTTCTTAATGATAAGAAGATTTGATTATCGCTTAACGATTTGGAATGACTTGGTTTGTCCTTCGATATTAACAGTCGCAATATATACGCCAGTTTCTAAAGAAGCCAAAGAAATACTCTCGTTAGTTCCACTCAATTGGCGGCTCATGATTTCTTGACCAAGTACATTGTGCAACACCACTTGCTCTAAGGCTGAAGCAGCTCTAAGAGAAAGGTTGTTGGCGCTGTCAACTAAGTATTTAAAACCGTCGAAAGCGGTGTCGTTAAGACCTAGAGATCCTTGATCACCTGCTGCGATACCCGTATCAGGAGTCGCTTCAAAAGCGTAATCCTTAACAACCATTAGATTATCTCCACCCACGTCTGTATCCATACGAACCCATCCGTAGTGTGTTGTACCAGTAGATAAGTTTAGGAATTTAACGCCTAAATAACCATCAGTTACATCACCACACCATTGGCTGTTAGAATAAGCACATCCGTAGTAATTCAAATCACCACGCGCACCAGTTGCTGTGTAGCCAGTTGCGGCGTCAATAGCATCGTCTGCAGCCATTAGGAATGGATATTGATAACCAGCTGAAGTGAATCCTGCCAAAGCGCCTCCTGAACTTGTGAAGACAATAGCAGCATTGCCACCAGCTAGTCCATCAGGATTCGCGATGCCAATATTTACAAACGTGTCGTTTGTAAAGTCAAGATCGAATTGCCCTGCAACATCAATCACAAGATCTGGTTCCAGATCCGTGTAGACGACCTGACCGTTCGCATCTGCCGCAGCCATAACTGCTGCAGACATGGCGCCATATTGGGCTAGTCTTTGTGTTAGTTTTTTTGAAGTAATTTTTTTCATAATAATAGGATTTAAGGTTAAACTTTTGCAGTTTTACTGGACATTTAACGTAAATATAAGAAATTATTTTTACACCGCTATTTTGAGATAGAATATGGAAGAAAAGGAGCAAACTAGGGCCTTATTTGATCCCGAAAACATAAAACCTGAAGGATCGTTGGGATTATTGGCTTTGGGTGATATAGGTTTTGAGGCATGGCGTAAAGCAAAAGGCCACATCCGAAATAATCAAAACCTGATTGATGGCGCAAAAAAATAAATTACTACTCATTGGATGGGATGCAGCAGATTGGGATGTGATTTGGCCCTTGGTTCATGCGGGAAAAATGCCTGCGCTGAAATCGTTAATCGCTCGAGGAACCCATGGTAATATCAGCACTATGAATCCTCCTTATTCACCCATGCTATGGACTTCGGTGGCGACTGGGAAAACGCCCGATAAGCATGGTGTTCTTGGTTTTATAGAAGTTACTCCCGATGCGCAATCAGTGCGCCCCGTAACCACCTTGTCTCGTAAAACCAGAGCCCTATGGAATATATTTCACAACCAGGGGATGCGCAGTAATCTTGTCGGGTGGTGGCCCAGTTTTCCGGCAGAGCCCATAAATGGTTATGTGATCTCAGACCGCTTCCAAAAAACCCATATGGACCCTCGATTACAAACACCGATAAGTCCAAAATCGGTTCATCCTTGGGATAAAAGTGAAGATTTTAAAGACCTTAGAATGTTTCCTTTTGAGATTACAAAGGCCCATTTACTGCCCTTTGTTCCTCAGGCGGATAAAGTGGATCAAGACAAACATAAAGGGCTCAATGCCATTGCCAAAATTGTTTCAGAAAACACCTCGTTGCACAACGCTGCAACGCGTTTATTGCGCACGACAGAATGGGATTTTATGGCAGTCTATTATGACATGATCGATCATTTTTGCCATAGCTTTATGAAGTATCATCCGCCAAAACACCCTGGTGTAGACCCGCAAAATCATGAAATCTTCAAAGAGGCAGTGACAGGCGCGTATCTATTTCAGGATATGATGTTAGAGCGCAAGCTTAAATTGGTAGATAAGGACACGACCATTATAATCATGTCGGATCATGGTTTCGAATCTGGTGATAAACGTATTTTGAATATGCCCAAGGTACAAGCGGCTCCATCTTTAGAGCACCGCCAATTTGGGATGTTTGTTGCTTGTGGTCCGAACATCAAGAAAAATGAGAAGGTATTTGGGTTGGGTATTATTGACATTGGTCCCACGATTCTGCATCATTTCGGATTGCCCATCGGCAAGGATATGGATGGTCAGGTGAACCTAGACATATTTGAAAATCCTTCGCCAGTTGCGTATATCGAAAGTTGGGATGAGGTTTCAGGCGATTTTGGTGAATTGGATAAGACACAGCAGACCGATGCGTTTTCGGATCAGCAAACTATGGAGCAATTAATTGAGTTGGGTTATGTAGAAAAACTAGACGAAAAAATCGAAGTGGCGATCCGCAATACCCGTATTGACCTCAAACACAATTTAGCCCGTGTTCACATGGGTAAAAAAGACTTAGTCGCGGCAAAAAAAATACTTTTAGAACTATTAGAAGAGCCTCATGCTAAGGATTATGCCCCATTTTATATGGACCTTATCGGGATCAGCTTAAAAGAACGCAATTTTGAAGTAGCGCTGGGGCATCTGCAAAGCGTTAAGAATTCAGGCACGGAGATCAAGTATAATTTAGATCTGACAGAGGCGCAAATCCTGTCGGATATAGGACGACCCAGAGAAGCCATAGTGCTTATAGAGAGGCTTCTTAAAACGGACCAAACCAGCCCTGTTTGGTATCGATATGGTCTGCTCCACTATCAGTTAGGGGCATTAGAAGAGGCCAAAAATGCTTTTGAACGCGCTATAGAGAAAGACTCCCAGGTACCAAGTTATCATGCCGCTATGGCCGAAGTTTTTTTGCAGTTAGACGACTATGAAGAAGCTGCAGATTATGCGCTGACCAGTGTAGAATTGGTCAAATACTTTCCCAAAGGTCATCTGTTGTTGGGGCAAGCATTAGAAAAAATGGGCGATTTTGAAAACGCAAAAATCTCATTTGAGATGGCTGCGAAGCTTAAGCCGAAAGAATTTCCACAGGCACAACAATCTTTGGAAAATCTTGAAAAACGGCTGGATTTGGGTATTGAATTTGAAGACAAAATCACCAATAAATACCACAAAAATCAGATTGTCGTCGTTTCTGGTTTACCCCGTTCGGGGACCTCGCTGATGATGCAGATGATGGACAAAGGAGGTGTGGATGCTTTGACCGATGATTTGAGGGAGGCCGATGTGTCTAATCCCAAAGGTTATTACGAATATGAGCCCGTAAAGAGCCTATATAAGGATAACTCATGGCTGGCAAAAGCCCAGAACAAGTCCGTTAAAATTGTCGCGCCACTGCTCAAGTATTTGGATAACAAACACCGTTATAAGGTTATCTTTATGAAACGGGATTTGGACGAGGTCATTCAGTCACAGCAGAAAATGTTGGGCAAAAGCGAATCCATCTTCCCAGTCAAAATCTACAATCAATTTCAGCGTTTACTGGCCTCTGTAGCAGGTTGGCAGAAATTAGCGCCTGGAGTCGAGATTCTTTATGTTGAATATAAAGATCTCGTGGCGGAGCCTTATAAAGTTGTGGAACAAATACAATCATTTGTTGGGCTGCCACTAGATCAGCAGGCCATGGCTCAAGTTGTAGACCCAGCCTTATACCGCAATAAAAACAATTAAGAGACCACAGAGGCAAGGTCCTTAGACGGCATCGTTCTTATGAAAATAACCGCACAAATAAAGGCACCGATTGAAGAAGAAATGGAACTTTTTGAAAAAAAGTTTTATGCTTCCATGTTGTCTAAAGTCGCCCTCCTGAACCGGATCACGCATTTTGTCGTGAACCGCAAAGGCAAGCAGATGCGCCCTATGTTTGTGTTCTTGGTGGCCAAAATGTGCCATAATGGGCAAGTGAATGAACGCACTTATCGAGGCGCGGCTGTGATTGAATTGATCCATACCGCCACTCTGGTGCATGATGACGTGGTTGATGACAGTGATCAGCGTAGAGGATTCTTTTCCATCAATGCTTTATGGAAGAACAAGATTGCCGTTTTGGTTGGGGATTACTTACTCTCCAAAGGGCTTTTGTTGTCTATAGATCACGACGATTTTGACCTATTGAAAATTATTTCCAAAGCAGTGCGTGCCATGAGTGAAGGGGAGCTGTTACAGATCGAAAAGGCCCGCAAACTTGACATTACCGAAGCGGTATATTTGGACATCATCCGCCAAAAAACAGCCACTTTAATCGCTTCGTGCTGTGCCATGGGTGCCCAAAGTGTATATGCGGATCCAGAAGAAGTGAGCCAACTCACTGATTTAGGCGAAGCCATTGGTATGGCTTTTCAGATAAAAGATGATTTATTTGATTACGGCAGCGCCAGTATAGGTAAGCCACTGGGGATCGATATCAAAGAACGCAAATTAACCCTGCCGCTGATCCATGCACTCAATCAAGGCACGGCCCAAGAGGTACGCTGGCTGATGGATTCATTAAAGAACCACAATACCGATCGCAAGCGCGTCCAACAAGTCATTCAAAAAGTGCGGGAACTTGGTGGTATTGCCTACGCTGAGCAAAAAATGAAAGCTTATCAGGCTCAGGCTTTGGCGTGTTTAGAACACTATCCGGATTCAGAATATAAGACATCTTTGCTCTTGATGATCGATTACGTTATTGAACGGCAAAAATAACGTTGTCTTTGTTTTGGTTTGTCAGTGGGCCAAAAAGTTAGCCGAATTATACTATTTTTACCCTATAAGAATTCTCCATGATATCCAGATTCACCATTGATCAAGTTTTTGAGACCGCCCGAGTCGAGGAGGTGATCGGTGATTTTGTACAATTAAAAAAATCAGGCGCCAATTACAAGGGGCTGAGTCCCTTCACAGACGAGCGATCACCCAGTTTTATGGTTTCTCCAGTGAAGCAGATTTGGAAAGATTTCAGTAGTGGAAAAGGAGGAAATGCGGTCGCATTCCTTATGGAACATGAGCATTTCAATTATCCTGAGGCCATTAAGTATTTGGCCAAAAAGTATAATATTGAGATCGAGGAAACCGAACAGACCCCAGAAGAAAAGGAGATGACTGATGCACGTGAGAGTTTGTATCTGGTCAATGATTTTGCTCGGGATTACTTCAAAAACGTGTTAACCCAAACAGAATCAGGTAAGGCCATTGGTCTGAGTTATTTCAAAGAGCGTGGTTTTACAACCGAAACGATAGAAAAATTTCAATTGGGTTATGGCTTAGACCAGTGGGATGCCTTTACTTCTGAGGCATTGAAACAGGGATATAAGCTTAGTTATTTAGAGCAAACAGGACTGACTATTGTTAAAGGGGACAAGCAGTTTGATCGTTTCAAGGGACGGGTCTTGTTTCCGATACACAGTTTGAGCGGTCGGGTCCTTGGATTTGGCGGCCGGATTTTGACTTCCGACAAAAAGGCGGCTAAATACGTTAACTCTCCAGAGAGTGATGTTTACCATAAGAGCAAGGTGCTTTATGGCATTCATTTTGCCAAGCAAACGATCGCCAAAGAAGATCAGTGTTATTTGGTAGAAGGGTATACTGATGTTATTCAGATGCACCAACGTGGTTTGACCAATGTCGTGGCTTCGAGCGGGACGGCTTTGACTCCAGAACAGATCCGACTGGTCAATCGATTGACTCCGAACATGACCCTGCTTTTTGATGGAGATGCGGCGGGACTTAGGGCCTCTTTGCGAGGTGTTGACCTGATATTGGAGCAAGGGATGAATGTGCGCATTTGTGCTTTTCCAGAGGGAGAAGATCCTGATAGTTTTTCGCGCGCCCAGACGCTAGATCAGCTCAAAGATTACCTCGAAAAGAACACCAAAGACTTCATTAGTTTTAAAGCCTCCCTGTTGGCTCAAGATGCGGCTAACGATCCTATCAAAAAATCTGACACCATTCGGGATATGGTGACCAGTATTTCCAAAATACCTGACCACATCAAGCAGGAAGTTTACCTCAAGGAGTGCGCGCGCATTATGGACATCAGTCAAGAAGTGCTATTCAGTACTTTGGCTCAAATTCTGAAGAAAAATAGGTCTGCTGAATCCGTTCGAAAAGTTGATCAGGGTCCTAATTTAGAAGTCATTGCAAATAAGCAGACCCAGAGCGTAAAGGTTGATGTGCAATTTGAATTGGAGCGTAAGATCATCGAGATGTTGCTTCTTTACGGGACCAGCGAACAAGATTTTCAGGAATACACCATGGAGTCACAAGACGATGGGGTCATCAAGCACAAAGAGGAGAAAGTTCGGTCCTTAGTTTATCAGAAGATTTATTTGGATCTGCAGGAGGATGAAATTGAATTTACCCACCCAGAATTTCAGGTCCTTTATTATAAAATTATTGAGGCTTATCACCAGAACAAGGCCATCAGGATAGAGGCCTTTATCCAAGACTTACCCCAAAATTTATCTGAAATGGTCAGCCATATTCTCATGGATGAAGAAAAACATCAGCTGCATCAATGGGGCCGAAAAGATATTGTGGTCAAAGACAAAGAGGCCAATGTCAGTCAGATCGTGACCGAGACGATTTTGAATCTAAGGCGTTTCTTAGTAACGGAAAAAATCAATGAACTAAATACCTTGTTTGATCCAAAGACAGAAAGTGTCTCTGACCCCGACACACTTCGGTCTGTGATAGATTACATTGGCTTGAAAAAAGTTTTGTCTGATAAATTGAATCGGGTCCTCTAGGCTCAATTCCCTTAGCTCATGCGAAACATGCGTGCTTGGTTGATCAAATCTGCCAGGTTATCCACTTTTAATTTTTTGAGCAGTCTGGTCTTGTAAGTGCTGACGGTCTTCTCGTTAATTTCTAATGCATTTGCTATATCCTTGTTGCGCTTCCCATTAGAGAGTAGATTCAGCACTTCTATTTCCCTTGAGGATAATTTTTTGTAGCGATTGATGGCGCTTGACTCACCGACATTTCTTTGTGTAAATGTGGCGTTTAAATCTTCATTTAAGAAAATACCGCCGCGAGAAAGCTGTTTGAGCGCTTTCACAAATACTTTGGCTGAGGCCGATTTTGGCACATATCCCGCAGCACCAGATTTGATGCTTCTCAAGGCGTAAATCTCTTCGGGTAAATGCGAAAAAACGAGGATGCGCGTCTTTGGATATTTTGCTTTAATCGAACGCAAGGCACTAATGCCGGTAAGTTGGGGTAATTCTAATTCCATTACCACAATATCTGGCTGCAACAATTCTAATTGTCGAAAAAGCTCATCACCATTTTGGGCTTTGCCAATGACGGCAAAGTCCTTTGTTTTTTTGAGCATACACACCACGCCTTTACGGATAACGGGGTGGTGGTCGGCAATTAATATGTTTTTCATATTAAAAAGAGTTACACTTATTTGAGGGCATTGACCTTGGTTTGGAGCGCAGGTCTTGGAGCTAAATGTAGTAAAAATCTACTGGAGGGATTTTGTTTCGCGTAATTTTTCGATAAAGTGCTTCTTTTTCAGCGCATTAACGCAGCGCTTCTGGAATGGTGCAAACCGGTATAGGCCGCATCTTGTGTTGGTTGTTTGTGTGGAGTTTTATATAGATATCGAGTACTGCTTTTTGGCGTGGCTCTAGTTCGGAGGGATCCGAATTTTTTTCATAAAAGTCCATCGCCCATTCCAATTCGTCGTAATTGGCGCCTATTTGGTCTTCGTCGGTGCGGCTGTCGCCAAACAATCCATCCGTAGGGGCAGCGGCGAGGATGTCTTGGTGAATCTCCAGGTGCGCGCCTAAGGCATAAACCTCACTCTTGACCAGATCGGCAAGAGGACTGATGTCGACTCCTCCATCACCGTATTTGGTATAAAAACCGACGCCGAAATCTTCTACTTTATTGCCCGTTCCGGCCACAAGGGCGTGATTGATCCCAGCCAAATAATATAGGGTGGTCATGCGCAAGCGGGCTCTAGAATTGGCCAGGCTCAGTTGGATTAATGCCTCAGGTGCTTGATCGGGTATACTGTGTTTGAAGGCTTCAAAAATCGGTGTAACATCGACTTTTAGACTGCTAACATGAGGACACTGCTCTTTTAGGGATGTGATATGGTTTTGTGCACGAGCGATCTGAGCGGGGTCTTGATGTATGGGTAGCGTAACACAGAGCGTGGGCAGGCCAGTAAGGGCGCACAAAGTCGATGTTACAGCCGAATCAATTCCACCACTCACCCCCACAACAAAACCATGAGTTCCCGCGTTAAGTGCATAAGATTTTAGCCACTGGACGATGTGCTGTGTAACTTTTTCTGCCTTCATTTAGGATGCAATTAAGTAAGATAAGTAATACCTTTGTGGTGTAAAAATAAGCAATCTAATCGTAACAATGGTTGCCATGATCGAGATGAAATATACCAAGCAAGTCATTATAAAGCAGGTCGTTGTCGCCCTTGGATTGAGTTTTCTTTTGATGGGGTGTGACCAAAAATCCAAGCAAGAAAAACGCATCGATGAATTGCCCATTTCGATCCAAGTCCAGCGTTTTGATCGTGCCTTTGCTGAGGCTGAGGTTGCCGACTTAGATGATCTGAAGCAACAATATCCTTTGTTTTTTCCGACACAATATCCAGACAGTATTTGGCGGGCAAAACTAGTCGATACCCTTCAGAATGAATTGGATTATGAAGTGGGAAGGGTCTTTGCCGATGATTTGAGCTTAAATGAATCTATAAGCGATTTGTTTCGGCACATTAGTTTTTACGCTCCCGGATTTGAGGTGCCTACAGTGGTGACCACTACCTCAGATGTCGATTACAGAACTCGGGTAATTGCGAACCGGCGCTGGTTGATTCTGATGTTGGATGTTTATTTAGGAAGTGACCATAAATTTTATCAGGGCATACCGCTTTACATCGTCAAGAACCTAAGGCCAGAAATGATCGTTTCGGATGTGGCCACGGCCTATGCCCGTAAGATGGTTGCCGTGCCTCAGGGGCGCGCATTTTTGGCGCAAATCATCTATTATGGCAAAGTTTTGTATTTAAAAGATTTGTGGTTGCCCGAGGTGGATGATGCTGATAAAATTGGATATACGCCCCAGGAATTGCTCTGGGCAGAAGACAATGAAATTGATGTATGGCAATATTTTGTGAGCCGTGAATACTTATATAGCACGAATTCTAAATTGACCAGTCGCTTTATTGACCCAGCCCCTTTTTCGAAATTTGAGCTGGAGTTGGACCAAGAGTCACCCGGAATGATTGGCCAATGGTTGGGCTGGCAAATAGTGCGCTCTTACATGAACAATAATTCCAGTACGGTGGAGCAATTGATGGCGCTGCCTGCTGAAGAAATTTTTAATCAATCCCTTTACAAACCAAACAAATAATGGCTGTACATCAATCCAAAATCACTATCAACATCGGGTTAGACGACAATAAAGTTCCTCAAGAAATGACGTGGTCGGCACCCGATGGAGGCATTAAGCAACAAGAGACTAAGGCAGTGTTACTCTCGGTATGGGATGGTGCTGCACAAGAGGCCTTGCGGATTGATCTTTGGACCAAAACCATGCCTTTGGACGAAATGAAAGTGTTTTTTCATCAAACATTGTCCGCGATGGCCGACACTTTTGAGCGCGCTACCAATGACGATAAGATGAGTGCTACAATGCGGGATTTTTGTGATTATTTTGCCGAAAAAATGGACTTAAAAAACCCAAAAAAATAACCTAAACACGCTGCATTTCTGAATTGACGTCTTCAATGCATTTGAGTAGTTCTTCCCGCCCAGTATATTGAGATGATGAGGTGACGAAATAGGTCGGCATCACTTCCCAGGTTTCCAACATTTTCGCTTCAAATTGAGCAACATTGCGCAGCAGGGCATTTGGCTTGAGTTTGTCGGCTTTGGTAAACACAATATTAAAGGGAATTTGCTCGTGACCTAAATAAGTCATGAACTCTAGGTCGATGGGCTGGGCTTCGTGCCTTATGTCGATCAAGACAAACCCCAAAACCAACTGCTTTCTTGATTCGAAGTATGCAGTGATAAATTTCTGAAATGTTTTTTTACTTTTTTTAGACACGCGCGCGTAGCCATAGCCTGGCAAATCAACTAAGTGCCAATTTTTGTTGATTAAAAAATGGTTGATCAACTGGGTCTTTCCGGGGCGTCCACTGGTTTTGGCTAGCCCTTTGCGCTGCATGAGCATATTGATCAAAGAAGACTTGCCGACATTAGATCGTCCGATAAAGGCATATTCGGGCAAAGCTTGATTGGGACACTTTGTTACGTCGCTGTTGCTCATAACAAATTCTGCAGAGGTGATTTTCATGGGGCAGTTTTAAAATTGGCGCTTATCAAGCCACTGGTGCAGTATCTCGTTGAAAGTGTCTGGGTGTTCCATCATTGCAGCGTGGCCACATTGGTCAATCCAAAACAATTCGGAGTCGGGGAGTAGTTTATTAAATTCATCAGCCACTTCTGGCGGGGTAACAGAGTCATTTCTGCCCCAAATGATACAGGTGGGGTTGGTCATTTTTGGCAGATCTTTGGCCATATTATGACGGATAGCGCTCTTAGCAATTGCCAAAGTCCGGATCAATTTGTTTCGGTCATTAACGCCGGCATAGACTTCGTCTACGATTTCTTTTGTGGCAATTTTCGGGTCGTAAAAAACATTTTCTGCTTTTTCGCGGATGTAATCGTAATCCCCGCGCTTGGGGTAGGATTCGCCCATGGCATTTTCGTAGAGCCCGGAACTTCCTGTGATGACTAGGGCTTTGACTTTCTCAGGAAACAACTTGGTCATGAGCAGACCAATGTGTCCGCCTAAGGAATTACCCACCAAAATCGCCTGATCAATACCCTTGTGTTTCATGAATCGGGACACATAGAGGGCTATGTTTTTGACGTTGGTTTTTATGATAGGGAGGTCGTAGATTGGTAATTCGGGGATCAACACTTTATACCCATGGCTCGGAAAGTAATGGACAACGCCATCAAAATTACTCAGGCCACCCATCAAACCATGCAATATGATGATTGGAGTGCCTTCGCCTGTTTCTAGGTAAGAAAATGATTTTTCTTTTTTAAGTAAATACCCCATAGTGTGGTTTGACTATCAAAGGCAAAAGTACATAAAAATTACTGAAACTATAATAGCGTGTTCTGACATAGAAAATGCGTCTTAGTGACTCAGTTATTCGGCGCTATGGCCAGAATGATGGTGTCGGAATTGCGTGCATATGTCTTGTGGGAAAACTTATTAACAATGTGGTAGAATGTGGTAAAATGTGGTAAAATTCTTCCTATATTTGATCAATCATCTCAGACCTATTATGTTGAATATCATTGGAACATATCATTGCAAGGCCGATAATAAGGGCCGCATTATGATGCCTGCTGACCTTAAAAAGCAGCTGGCAGTGGTCGCGTCAGATGGGTTTGTGATTAAGCGCGCTGTGTTTCAGCCATGCTTGGAGCTCTATCCCTTAAAGCAGTGGAATATCTTGATGGATAAGGTGGGGCAATTGAATCAGTTCAATAGAAAAAACAATGATTTTATAAGACGTTTTACCGCTGGGGTGCGTGTCCTAGAGCTGGATGCCACAGGCCGACTGAATATTCCGAGTGATTTGATGGGAATCGCCTCCCTAGACAGACATATTGTGCTCACGGCTTCTGTGGGTATTGTTGAGATCTGGAACGCGGATCAATACGAAAAAGCTATTTCTGACGCCGCAAACGACTTTGCTGATTTGGCCGAAGAGGTCATGGGGCAAAACAATAGCACTGCCGATGAGTTATCATGATCCAGTCTTACTTCATGAAACGGTAGGTGGCTTAGATATCAAGCCAGATGGGATTTATGTCGACGTTACTTTTGGCGGCGGCGGTCATGCAAAACAGGTGCTTGATGCACTCGGGCCTCAAGGGCGTCTCATTGCATTTGATCAAGATCAAGATGCCCTGCAAAATAGAATCGATGATGGTCGTTTCCTTTTGATTCACGAAAACTTTCGTCATCTGAGTCGGTTTTTGAAATTTCATGGTGTGACCAAGGTCGATGGTATTTTGGCTGATTTCGGGGTTTCTTCGCATCAATTTGATCGTCCAGAAAGGGGTTTTTCGACCCGTTTTGATGGTCAGTTAGATATGCGTATGAATCAAAATAATAGCCGATCTGCCTACGAGATTGTCAATAGTTACGAGGCGTCTGAGCTCTCTCGTGTACTCAAGGACTATGGAGAATTAAGGGCCGCTCCTGGGATGGCCCAAGTTATTGTGGCGGCAAGAATGGAAGCGCCTATCGCGACCACCGAAGATTTGAAACGTGCGTTACAGCGCTTTTTGCCAAAGGCCAATGAACATAAGGTTTTGGCGCAAATTTTTCAGGCCATTCGCCTAGAGGTTAACGATGAGTTGACGGCTTTAAAAGCGTTTTTGATGCAGACTCAGGATCTTTTGGTTCCTGGTGGTCGGCTCAGTGTGATTTCTTATCATTCCTTAGAGGACCGTCTGGTAAAACGCTTTATGCGTGATGGCTTGTTTGATGGTGAACCCGAAAAGGATGTATATGGAAGGACTTCCGTGCCGTTTAAACCTTTGGGCAAGTTGATCATCCCGACGGATCAAGAAATCAAGAGAAATAACAGAGCACGCAGTGCGAAATTGAGAATTGCTGAACGCCGCTCATGAAGGAAGGTTTTTTCAATATCATCAAAGGTACTTTCTTGGTCAATGACGATGCGCTAAAGAACTGGCGGTTCATCATTTTTCTCTCTGTTCTGACCCTGGGCATGATTGCCAGTGGTCATCAGGCCGACAAAAAAGTCCATCAAATAGCACAGCTCAGTAATGAGGTGAAGGATTTGAAAAGTCAATATGTGGATGTCCGCATGCAATTGATGAATGCCAAAATGGAGACCAAAATTATTGCCGCTATGGCTAAAAAAGGATTGTTTATTTCTGAAGTGCCCCCGCAAAAAATCGTGGTCCTATCAAACCCTAAAGACTAATGAGTCTAGAACGCAACATTCTAAAAAGATTCTATCTCGTAGCAGGGGGTATGCTTCTATTGGCGGCATGTATTGTGTTCAAGCTCACTGAGATACAGTTTGTTGAGGGTGCGTATTACCGAGAGTTGGCTGCGTCCAATAGCACTAAGAATGATACTATTGCTGCAAATCGAGGCAATATTTACTCTAATGATGGTAGTCTCCTAGCGACTTCTGTTCCGAAATATGACATTAGATTTGATGCCGTAACAGTGAGTGGCAACGATTTTACGGAATTGATGCCGCAACTGGCCCAAGCTTTGAGTGAAAAACTCGGTAAAAGCCCTTCTCATTACCAACGGCAGCTGCAAAAGGCCCGAAGCGACAAAAACCGCTATTTGTTGCTGGCCCGTGGGCTCAGTTATTCCGATTACAGTGCGGTAAGAAAAATGCCACTACTGAGTAAGGGCCCATACCGTGGCGGCTTGATTGTGATACAAAAAACCGTTCGCGAACATCCACTTGGCAAAATCGCGGAACGTCTTGTTGGCAACCAGCGCAGTGATGTGCCTGGGCGTTATGATATCGGACTCGAAGGGGCTTATGACTTGTATCTGCGGGGTAATGATGGACACCGACTCAAACAGAAAATTGCCAAAGGACAATGGAAGCCTGTCTCGGATGAAAATGAATTGGAGCCTCAGGATGGTTATGATGTTTTCACAACCATCGACATCAACATTCAAGATATCGCTCATCATGCACTACTCAAGCAGCTCGAATACTATGAAGCCGAGCACGGCACCGTTGTGGTCATGGAGGTGGCTACCGGAGCAATCAAAGCAGTGGCCAATTTGGGGCGGACAAGCAATGGAACCTATTACGAAAAACTCAATTACGCTGTTGGCGAAAGTCACGAGCCGGGAAGCACCTTTAAGGTCATTGCTTTAGCAGCAGCCCTTGAAGACCGAGTGATCGATACAGCAACGGTTGTCGATACACGTCTGGGAAGCAAGGCCTTTTACGGGCGTATGATTACCGATACGAAAGGTCATGGCAAAATTTCCGCGGCCATGGCACTAGAGGTTTCTTCCAATATCGGTTTGGCCAGTCTCATTGATGATGCTTATGAAGATCGTCCCGAGCGATTTTTGAATTACCTCCAAAAATGGGGACTGGATACCCCTATTGGTTTAGCTATTAGCGGCGAGGGCCAGCCAGAGATTCCGCGTCCGGGAGACAAGAAATGGAGTAAGAATGCATTGCCATCGATGGCTTATGGCTATAACTTAAGACTTACGCCACTGCAAATATTGACTTTTTATAATGCCATCGCCAATGATGGTGTAATGGTCAAACCTCGTTTTGTGGAACGTATCATGACGCACAATCGTGAAGTTGCCCGATTTGATACGGAAATTATGCAGCCAAAAATTATGTCGGACCAAACCTTAGGGGCAATACGCACAATCCTGCGCAATATTGTGGTGCGGGGCACAGGCAAAAGTTTATACTCGGAGTACTTCTCAATGGCGGGCAAAACGGGAACGGCCCGAACGGAATATTGGTTGCCAGACTGGCAAGAAAACCGCCGCTATATTTCCTCTTTTGTCGGCTATTTTCCAGCAGAACAGCCCAAATATTCTTGTATTGTGGTGATCCATAAGCCGAGCACCAAAAAAGGCTATTACGGTGCGGATGTCACTGGTCCTGTCTTTCAAAGAATTGCACAAAAAATATACACCGATAGCCCCCTTAGAGATACTATTTTCATGCAGGCGAATGCTTTGCCACAATTAGCATTGCAGACAAAAGCCTTAAATCTGGTTCATGATCCTGCGACTGGGGTGCCCGATGTTATGGGTTGGCCTGCTATGGATGCCTTGGCTGTTCTGGAGAATTTGGGGCTCAAAGTCGTCCTTAAAGGAAATGGTAAGGTGGTCAATCAATCCTTAAACCAAGGTGCCATTATCAAAGAAGGCGCCTTAATCATCATCACACTATCATGAAGGTACTCAAGGACATTCTGTATCGCGTGCCCATTCAGGGCGTTGTGGGTTCTACAGGAATCACGGTTGCCCAGATTGCTTTCGATTCGAGACAAATTGGCCTCAATGATGCCTTTGTTGCGCTGCGCGGTACAATTGTCGATGGACATAACTTCATAAAACAGGCCTGTGATCAAGGGGCCATTGCCATCATTTGTGAGGAACTCCCGCAGAATATCATTAATGGGATCACTTATGTGACTGTAGCTGATGCTTCAGAAGCCTTGGCCTATATGGCGGATAATTTTTATGAGCATCCATCGAATGAACTTACCCTTGTCGGGGTGACCGGCACCAATGGCAAAACCACTGTAGCTACTCTTTTGTATGACCTTTTTATCGCGCTGGGTCATCGAGCAGGGTTGTTGTCGACGGTGGTCAATAGAATAGGTGTTGCCGCATTCCCTGCGACCCACACCACAGCTGACCCGCTAACGATCAACAACTATTTACGGCAGATGGTGGATCAAGGGGTCACGCATTGCTTTATGGAGGTAAGTTCTCATGGGATTGATCAAAATAGAACCCTGGGGTTGGCCTTTTCAGGGGGGATTTTCACCAATTTGTCGCATGATCATTTGGACTATCACAAGGACTTTAAAACGTATCGCGACGTCAAAAAAAGACTGTTCGACCAATTGCCTAGGACCGCATTTGCTTTAGTGAATCAAGACGATAAGAATGGTTCTGTGATGTTGCAAAATACCAAGGCCACAAAAGTGACCTATGCACAAAAGTCATTAGCAGATTACAAGGTGAGTATCCTCGAGCGTCAGCTTAGCGGTCAATTGATCAAAATCAACCAGCAAGAGGTCTGGGTGAAGCTCATCGGGGGCTTTAATGCCTATAATGTATTGGCGATATATGCCTGCGCTGATCTACTTGGGCAACCTCAGTTGGAGAGCCTAAAAGCCTTGAGTACTTTGGAAAGTGTGTCGGGCCGCTTTCAATATATCATTTCCTCTTCTGGGGTAACGGCTATTGTAGATTATGCCCATACGCCAGATGCTCTGGATAATGTCTTGTCCACAATCGATGGACTGCGCACAGGAAATGAATCGCTGATTACCGTAGTGGGCTGCGGTGGTGACCGAGATCCAGATAAACGACCAAAGATGGCTGCGATCGCCACCCAGTGGAGCAGCAAAGTAGTTTTTACCAATGATAACCCACGCGGGGAAGATCCCCAGGCCATACTCCAGGCCATGGTGGCTGGCGTCCCAGCTCAAGATTTTAAAAAATATGTGGTCATAGCCGATCGCGCCCAAGCAATTAAGGCAGCCGTTCAGATGGCCGCGCCCAATGATATCATTCTGATTGCCGGAAAAGGGCATGAGACTTATCAAGAAATACGGGGGCAGCGATTTGATTTTAATGACCTCCAAATAGTCACTGATTTACTCACGCATTGAAACGAAACAGATGCTCTATTATCTATTTGATTACTTAGACCGAATGTATGATATTCCCGGTGCTGGATTGTTTCAGTTCATCACTTTTCGTGCTGCAATGACCGCAATTTTGTCGCTTTTTATCGCGACTTATTTTGGCCGTAGGATCATTGCTTTTTTGCAACGCAAGCAAGTAGGAGAATCGATCCGTGATTTGGGTCTTGAGGGACAAAATGAAAAAGCAGGCACCCCTACCATGGGGGGGATCATCATCATTCTCGCGACCATTATTCCAGTCTTGCTCTTCGCTCAACTGGACAATATCTATGTCATATTGTTGATCGTCACGACCCTTTGGATGGGGGTTATTGGATTCATTGACGATTATATCAAAAAGTTTAAGCAGGACAAAGAAGGGCTGCCAGGACGATTCAAAATTGTCGGCCAGATCGGATTGGGTTTGATCGTGGGTGCTACGATGTATCTGCATTCTGATATCACGGTGCGTCGGCCTATCCCTAATGCCCTAAAACAAGAGCAGGCCAGTAACGCAAAACCGGCATCCATGTTTTATCCAGCAGAAAAAACACTATTGACCACGATGCCCTTTGTTAAAGACAATGAGATCAACTACGAAAAATTGGTGACTTGGATGGGGCCAAACTGGCGTTCATATGCGTGGTTGATTTTTATTCCCATTGTCATTTTTATCATCACCGCAGTATCTAATGGGGCGAACCTGACCGATGGTATCGATGGATTGGCTGCGGGGACTTCTGCCATTATTGGTGTTGCTTTGGCTATTCTGGCCTGGATATCGGGTAATGTCATTTTCTCTGATTATCTCAATATCATGTATATCCCAAACATTGGCGAGCTGTCTATTTTTATCATGGCGTTCGTTGGTGCCCTTATTGGCTTTTTGTGGTACAATGCTTACCCCGCGCAAGTCTTTATGGGTGACACGGGAAGCTTGACCATTGGCGGTATCATTGCGGTAATTGCCATCGCTATTCGTAAAGAATGGCTCATCCCAATTCTGTGCGGGGTGTTTTTGATGGAGAATTTATCGGTTGTTTTGCAAGTGGGCTGGTTCAAATACACCAAAAAGAAATCTGGTGTGGGCCAAAGAATATTCAAAATGGCTCCATTACACCATCATTATCAAGTCAGAGGCTACCATGAGAGTAAAATCGTTACGCGCTTTTGGATTGTTGGAATTGTCTTGGCCGTACTGACCATCGTCACCTTAAAAATCCGTTAATGACACAGAAAATTTTAGTCGTATTGGGTTCTGGTGAAAGTGGTTGCGGTGCTGCTCTATTGGGCATCAACAAGGGCTATACAGTCTTTGTGTCCGATGGCAAAAAGATGAGCGTCAAGGCGCAAACATTCATGGCCGAACACGGCATCGATCATGAGCAAGGCACCCATACCATGTCCAAAATACTTCAGGCCGATGTCGTTGTAAAGAGTCCTGGCATCCCGGACCACATTGCGTTGATAAAAGAGATTGTGGCCGCTGGAATTCCTGTGATCTCCGAAATCGAATGGGGTTTTCGTTTTACACAAAAGCCGATCATCGCCATTACCGGGAGTAACGGAAAGACCACGACAACAGCTATGATTCATAAGTTGCTTTGTGATGCCGGAATTTCTGCAGGTCTTGGGGGTAATATTGGTAAAAGTTTCGCTGCCCAAGTCATGGGCGAGGAACCCGATTATTACGTTTTAGAAATCAGTAGTTTCCAGCTCGATGGGATGGTGGAATTCAAACCACATATTGCGGTGATTACCAACATCACCCCCGATCATTTGGATCGTTACAATTATAACTTTGAGGCCTATGTCGCTTCGAAAATGAGTATTTCTACCCGTCAAAATGCGAGTGATCAACTGATTTATGACGCCGATGATCCCGTACTGTCTCATGAAGTCTCCAAAAATAATTTGAACGCAGAATTACTGCCCTATTCTGCCGAAAGCACATTAAAACATGGGGCCTATATCGACCACAAAACCTTAGTGATTCATACCAACAAACAAACCCTTACTATGCCAACACTACATCTGGAATTAGCAGGAATACACAATGCAAAAAATGCCATGGCTGCTGCTACAGTAGGCACCTTGCTAAACATTCGTAAAGAAACCATCAGGCAATCTTTAGAGCACTTTCAGGGTGTAGAGCACCGTTTAGAGCATGTGCTGAAAATTAATAATGTCACCTACATTAATGACTCTAAGGCGACTAATGTCAATGCGACTTATTATGCCCTTGAGAGCATGTCGGCACCAACAGTATGGATTGTTGGCGGGCAGGATAAAGGGAATGACTATACAGCGTTGTTGCCACTGGTCAATGAGAAGGTCAAGGCGATTATTTGTTTGGGGTTGGATAATGAAAAAATTATTCAAGCCTTCGGTAATGTGGTAGATATGTTGGTAGAGACCACACGTATTGAAGATGCTGTTAAGATTGCCTATCGTCTGGCGGAAAGGGGTGAGCAAGTCCTATTGTCACCTGCCTGCGCTAGTTTTGATTTGTTTCAGGATTATGAAGATCGAGGGCGTCAATTTAAGCAAGCAGTGCGTAACCTCTAATGAAAACAATTTTCCAACATATCAAAGGTGATCGGGCTATTTGGGCTGTTATAGCCCTGTTGGCTGTATTTTCCTTTTTACCAGTTTACAGTGCGAGCAGTAATCTGGCCTATCTCTATGGGGACGGAAATACATTGGGCTTTTTGATCAAGCACTTGGCACATTTGATGCTTGGGTTCGTTATTTTATATGGGGTGCACCGCATTCCGTTTCATTATTTCAAGGGGCTTTCCTTGATCGTATTGCCCGCGGTCATGGTATTACTGGTCATTACCATGGCACAAGGAACTACCATAGATGGGGCCAATGCCAGTCGTTGGATCCGGGTCCCATTTGTCGGGGTGAGTTTCCAAACTTCCGCGGCGGCAGCTGTGGTACTTATGGTTTTTGTTGCACGTTATTTGTCTCGAATAAAAGACAAAACGGTTACGTTTAGGGAAACAATATTGCCCTTGTGGCTACCTGTTTTTGGTGTTTTGATCCTGATCTTACCGGCCAATTTTTCTACGGCGGCATTGATTTTTGCCATGGTATTGGTTTTGGTTTTCGTTGGCGGTTATCCTCTGAGGTATCTCGGTCTTATCGTTGGTATTGGTTTGACCTTTCTGACACTTTTTGTCCTAACCGCCAAAGCTTTTCCAGGGGTATTCCCCAACCGTGTCGACACCTGGATGAGTCGTGTCGAAAATTTTTGGCAACCTACAGAAGACAAAAAAGATGACTATCAAATAGAGAAGGCCAAAATTGCTATCGCTTCAGGGGGACTCATGGGACTTGGGCCAGGTAAGAGTGTTCAAAAAAACTATTTACCCCAATCTTCGTCGGATTTCATTTATGCCATTATTGTAGAAGAATACGGCTTAGTCGGGGCCTTAGTGTTGTTGCTGCTTTATTTGTTTTTGCTGTTTCGATTGGTCATTTTGGTTTATAAAACACAGAACTTTTTTGGACGCTTACTTGTTGTTGGACTCGGTCTGCCCATTATTTTTCAGGCATTCATCAACATGGCAGTGGCTGTTGAACTTTTCCCAGTGACTGGCCAAACTTTGCCACTGATCAGCGCAGGGGGGTCGTCAATTTGGATGACTTGTTTAGCATTAGGCATCATATTGAGCGTCAGCGCCAACCATAACGCCGTCATGGACGAAACTACCGAAGAGCAAAACCCTTTAGACATACTCAGTGAGACCATATAAATTCATCATATCAGGAGGGGGTACCGGCGGACATATCTATCCGGCTATTGCCATTGCCAATGCGCTAAAGCAACGCTTCCCTGATGCTGTTTTTCTTTTTGTAGGGGCTAAGGACCGCATGGAAATGGAAAAGGTGCCGCAGGCGGGTTATCCAATCCGGGGCCTTTGGATCAGTGGATTTCAGCGTGGTCAGTGGATCAAAAATCTATTAATTCCATTTAAATTATTATCGAGCTTTTTCACAGCCTTTAGGCTTTTGCGTTCCTTTAGGCCCGACGTCGCTATAGGAACAGGCGGCTATGCCAGTGCTCCTTTATTGCGTATGGCATCCTTGATCGGGGTTCCGAGCCTTATTCAAGAGCAAAATGGTTATGCTGGGGTGACCAATACTTTGTTGGGCAGACACGTCCAGACTATTTGTGTGGCCTACGATCGTATGGATCGTTTTTTCCCGGCCAAAAAACTCGTATTGACCGGTAATCCGGTGCGCCGTGATTTGGTGGGTCAACTGCCGGAACGCGCTAAGGCCCTGGACTATTTTGATTTGAAACACCTCACGGGAAAAGTGCTTTTGGTGCTTGGAGGGAGCCTAGGGGCAAGACGGATCAATGAATTTGTTGCATCGCGCTTGGCTTACTTTGCCCGCCAAGATTTGACCTTAATCTGGCAATGTGGTCCGGCTTATTTTGAAGCGAACAAATCTCTATCGGGGCCAGGACTTGTTATTGTGCCCTTTATCCAAGATATGGCAATGGCCTATGCTGCTGCAGATGTGGTGATTTCCCGTTCTGGGGCTTTGTCGGTTTCTGAGTTGTGTTTGGTCGGAAAGCCTGTTATTTTTGTGCCTTCTCCAAATGTTGCCGAAGATCACCAAACCAAAAATGCACAAGCTTTAGCGAGTAAGGAGGCGGCCATTATGATCGCCGAAACCGATTTAGAGCGTACGTTCGATACTGTTTTTGCCGCACTATTTAATGATCCACAGCAGCAAAAAGCATTATCAGAAGCCATAAAGGCCTGTGCCCGGCCAGAGGCCACAGAAGCCATTGTTACTGAAATTCAAAAGCTCATAAACCGATAAAATGACTGCAGAAAAACATACATCATTCTTTTTTCTGGGCATCGGCGGCATCGGTATGAGTGCCTTAGCGCGTTACGTGATGGCAAAAGGTCATAAGGTTTTTGGATACGACAAAGCGCCGAGCGTGCTCACCGATCGTTTGATCAGTGAAGGTGCATCGATCACGTATTCGACGGATCTTGATCCCGCTATCTTGACTCTGATAGATGCCCGTAATACACTCGTGGTATGGACTCCTGCCATATCCGAAGAAAATCCTTGGAAGCGCTATTTTGATCAAGGGTCATTTGCGTGTATCAAGCGTGCAACGTTTTTAGCCCGTGTGACACAAGACACACAATGCTTGGCGGTAGCCGGGACGCACGGCAAGACCACCACCTCGAGTATTTTGGCCCATATCCTTTTGGAGGCCAAATGTTCGGTCACTGCTTTTTTGGGTGGTATCGCTCAAAATTATCAATCTAATTTTGTGTCCCAGGGGACCAATATGACCGTGGTCGAGGCCGATGAATTCGATCGTTCCTTCTTGCAGCTGCATCCAGATTTGGCTTGTATTACGAGTATGGATCCTGATCATTTGGATATTTATCCGACTCCAGAGTCTTTTAGCCAGGCCTTTAGTGCGTTTGCTGACTTAGTGCCCAAAGGGCAATTATTTGTTCAAGAAGACCTGCCCTTGGCCGGTGTTAAGGTTGGTTTTTCAGATCAGGCTGCAGTCCGAGCTATTAATATTGGCGTGGACCAAGGGGCCTATCGATTTGATGTGGTAACGCCTCAAGGTGCGGCACAGGCCCTTTCCTTTGGAATGCCTGGTAGACATAACTTGAGCAACGCTCTTATGGCCGTTGGAATGGCTGCTTCTGTGGGTGTTTCCTTAGCGCAAATTGCTGCTGGCTTAGCAACTTTTACAGGGATTCAACGCCGGTTTAATGTTTCGAAGCATGGTCATGATCATATTTTGATAGATGACTATGCCCATCATCCCACTGAATTGGATGCCCTATATCAGGGGGTCAATGAGTTTTATCCAAAGGCTTCCAACGTAATTGTATTTCAACCCCATTTATATAGTAGAACCCGGGATTTTGGTCCTGAGTTTGCAAAAAGTTTGGCACAATTTGATCGCGTGTTACTTCTGCCGTTATATCCTGCAAGAGAAAGGCCTATCAGAGGTGTCGATTCCGAGTGGTTGTGCCGACAAATACCTGGCCAAAAGGCTCAAGTGGTTTTGCCCCAACAATTGCCCGAAATGATACAAAAGGCTCAGGCAAAAGTCACCTTAATGGTGGGGGCTGGAGACATCGGTACCATGGTGCCAAAAATCAAAACATATTTAGATCATGAAGCGTAGTTATTATACCATCCGTATGATCCTTTTATTGGGGCTAATTGCCTTTTTGATGGGCTTTTCGATCCAAAGAAATGACCAGCGCTTTGTACAGGACTTGTCCGTCACTTTCATCAAGAATGACCAGCCCTTCATGGCCTTGGAAGCGGTTAATAAATTGTTAATACAAAATAAAGACAGTCTCTTGACCACCCCTAAAGAAACCTTAGTTTTGAAAGAGATGGAGGCCCGGCTAGTGCAGCATCCTATGGTGCGAAAAGCCCAAGTTTATGTCACTATCGATGGAGTTTTGGGGGCCAAAATAGAACAAAGAAAACCAATCGCTCGTGTTTCTGGAGCAGAGTCGTTTTATATCGATGAAGACGGAATTCCAATGCCATTGTCCCCTTTGTATGCGGCAAGAGTGCCTTTAGTGAATGGTGACGCCCTGTTGTATGTGGGCCAAGTTCATGAGTTGATCTTGACATTAAACCAAGATGCTTTTATGGGACCACGTTTAGTAAGTATTACCGTAGGGCGGGATGGACAAATGGTTCTAGGACTCAGAGACACGGATTTTGCTATTGTTTTGGGTCCGGTAGTTCGGGTTCAAGAAAAACTGAAGAATTTTAAAGCCTTTTATCAAAAGTTGGCCCAAACGGAAGAACTTAAAGGCTACAAAAATATAGATTTGCGTTATAACAACCAGGTGGTTGCCACCAAATAATAAAACCATGGAACACTCAAGTATCGCTGTTGGCTTAGATATTGGAACAACTAAGATTGTTGCCATGATTGGCCGCAAAAATGAGTTTGGCAAAATGGAAATCCTAGGCATTGGTAAATCCAAAAGTTTGGGGGTCCATCGCGGTGTGGTCAACAATATCACCCAGACCATACAATCTATTCAGCAGGCGATTCAGGAAGCAGAAAGCTCCTCGGGCATGACTATAGCCGATGTGGTTGTAGGGATCGCAGGACAACACATCCGTAGTTTGCAACACAGCGATTACATCACCAGAAACAATAGTGACGAGGTCATACATGACGAAGATATCGATCGGTTGTGCAATCAAGTGCATAAGTTGGTGATGCTTCCAGGAGAAGAGATCATTCATGTCTTGCCACAAGATTTTAAGGTCGACGGGCAGGCCGAGATCAAAGAGCCCATTGGGATGTATGGTGGAAGACTCGAGGCTAATTTTCATGTTGTCGTGGGTCAAGTATCTTCGATCAGAAATATAGGGCGGTGCGTCAAGAGTGCTGGTTTGGAATTATCAGGCATTACTTTAGAGCCTTTGGCTTCATCGAATGCGGTATTGAGCCAAGAAGAAAAAGAGGCTGGTGTGGCCCTAATTGATATTGGTGGTGGAACGACCGATCTGGCCATTTTTAAAGATGGGATTATTCGCCATACTGCAGTGATTCCTTTTGGCGGTAACGTGATTACAGAGGACATTAAGGAGGGTTGCTCGATCATCGAGAAGCAAGCCGAATTATTGAAAATAAAATTTGGATCGGCCTGGCCGGGAGAAAACAAAGAAAACGAAATTGTATCGATTCCAGGACTTAGAGGCCGTGAGCCAAAAGAAATTAGCCTGAAGAATTTGTCCCGCATCATTCATGCGCGGGTGGTCGAAATTATCGAGCAGGTCTATTTAGAGATCAAAAATTACGGCCACGAAGAACAAAAGAAAAAGTTGATTGCAGGCATCGTCCTTACTGGAGGCGGCGCGCAGTTGAGCCATTTGAAGCAATTAGTTGAATACATTACCGGGATGGACACCCGTATCGGATATCCTAACGAGCATTTGGCTGGTGATAGTGATAGTGAAACAACCAGCCCCATGTATGCTACTGCCGTTGGTTTGGTCTTGACCAGCCTCAACCAAAAAAATACCGGTCACCAATCAGCATATCCTGCTGATGGGCCAAAGCCTGAATCAGACCCTGAGCCCTCCGAAGTTATTTCACCTGAAGGAGAAAGTCACCCAGCTTCTAACGAAGACCAGGCTGGCAAAGGCTTTTTTGATAAATGGGCAGAGAAATTTAAAGAATTTTTAGATAACGCAGAATAACCATAAACCGTTATAAAAAGCAACCATATGAGTCATACAGATTTTGATAAAATTACATTTGATCTCCCCAAAAACCAATCGAACGTGATCAAGGTGATTGGCGTTGGCGGCGGCGGGAGCAATGCCATCAATCACATGTATAATCAGGGCATCAAGGGCGTAGATTTTGTGATTTGTAATACCGATGCGCAAGCACTTGAAAATAGCACGGTACCGGTCAAGATTCAACTTGGCGTGTCCCTTACCGAAGGACTAGGGGCAGGAGCGAATCCTAAAATTGGCGAAGAATCTGCGGTGGAATCTGTTGAAGAGATTCGGGACATGTTGTCGACCAATACAAAAATGATTTTCATCACTGCCGGAATGGGTGGGGGTACCGGAACAGGGGCAGCGCCAATTATTGCACAAATGGCCCGAGAACTGAACATCTTGACGGTAGGAATTGTGACCATGCCTTTTCAGTTTGAGGGTAAATTAAGAAATGATCAAGCCCAAATTGGTATCGAAAATTTGCGCCGTAATGTTGATTCGCTTATTGTGATCAATAACAATAAACTGCGCGAAGTCTATGGTAATCTGGGGTTCAAAGCGGGCTTTTCTAAAGCCGACGAAGTTTTGGCCACAGCAGCACGTGGTATCGCCGAAGTGATCACACATCACTATACGCAGAACATTGACCTTCGGGACGCAAAAACTGTATTAGCCAATAGTGGAACTGCCATAATGGGTAGTGCCACGGCGGTAGGCTCCAATCGTTCTATGGATGCCATTTCAAAGGCGTTGGATTCGCCATTACTTAACGACAACAAAATTAAAGGGGCCAAAAATGTATTGCTATTGATTGTGAGTGGTACCGAAGAAATCACCATCGATGAAATTGGCGAAATCAGTGACTACATCCAAGATCAAGCGGGCCACGGTGCCAACATCATTATGGGGGTTGGAGAAGACGAAAACCTCGATGGCGCTATTGCCATTACCGTCATTGCGACTGGTTTTGATCAAGAGCAGCAAAATGATATTGCCCATACCGAAGCCAAACGCATCATCCACACCTTAGAAGAGGATCAGCGCGCCGCGTTTGACCTCAATCATGGCCAGAAGGCACCCCAAAAGGTTTTCGCGTCCGAAGATGCGCCCGTGCAAAATAGCACAAGTGAGCCGGCTCCAGAGACTACGGCCAATGTGGTTCGTCACACACTTTTTGAAGAGGAGTCCACCGAAATTTCATTTCAAAATACATTTACAGTAGATGATATAGCCGCATCTCAAGAGGCCTTCGAGATCGACCAACCATTTGTCGATTATGTGGCCACTTCTGATTTGATCAAAAATATCCCGGTCGTTTTGGAGTCTGTAGACATTCATTATTTGGCAGAATTCAAGGAGCTCGATGTCCACGATATTGAGGTCCGTGATTTTGAAATAGTATCTGTGGACAATAGCGATGAAGTGGAAGATTATGTCACTGATGAGGCGGCTGAAGAGCAAATGTTGATGTTCGATTTGCCTATTCATCGCCAAACGCAGGGATTGCCAAACCAAGGCCAAGAGACTTCTGGAATAGCACCCGAAAAAGCAGCGCAAGCAATTGAAGAAATCGAAGTCACCGCAGTTGAGCTAACGCCTGAAGTTGTTGGTGCGCCGGAGCCCGTAAAACGATTTGTGTTAGAAGAAGAGCCAGAGACTGTCGCGGCTCCAGTAGCGGTTTTAGAGGAAGAAGTCATGGAGATTGCCTTAAAGACAGAGACACAAGAACAGCCTGTTGAAGAAATGGCCATACTCGATCCGCTCAATACCCCAATCTCAAAACTATTGAGCGCGCGCACAGAAGAGCGCAAGCGCAAAATGAAAGAATTCAACTATAAGTTCCGCAATAGTGCTTCTAAAATTGATGAAATCGAAAAACAACCCGCCTATAAGAGGATGGGTATAGAATTAGAAGACACCACCCAAGATAGTGCCGCGCAAATATCACGAACCACAATCAACTTGGACGATGATGATGCTTTGGACATGAGAACCAATAATAGTTTTCTGCACGATAACGTGGATTAAAGTTTATGGTCTTTGGAGGATCGAGCGATATGGTTACTGCCTAAACCAGAGAATGGCCAGGGCTGGACAGTAGGGTAGGGTACAACAAAAAAGCAAGCTTGTTATCAAGCTTGCTTTTTTTTGTGACCCAGGGAGGATTCGAACCCCCAACCATCAGAGCCGAAATCTGATATTCTATCCAGTTGAACTACTGGGCCAATTAGGGTTATGTACTTAATTTTGTTTTGATGAGCTGCGCGACAAAGGCACTTTCTGCCTTGCCGGCAAGGGCTTTATTAGCCTGGCCCATAACGCGTCCCATATCTTTCATGCTTGTTGCACCCACTTCCGTGATGATCTGCTCCACAATGGCAGTCACTTCCTCTTCACTAAGGGGCTTTGGTAAAAATGCTTCAATGATGGCTGCCTGATCTAATTCTGGTTGCGCGAGATCTTCACGGTCTTGCTCTGAAAAGATACGGGCACTGTCTTTACGCTGTTTGACTAACTTTTGTAATAATTTAAGCCCTTCTTCTTCTGAAACAATATCCGAACCAGCTGCCGCACTTTGCAACAATAAAAGACCAGATTTAATCGCTCTCAATGATTCGAGTGCGACGACATTTTTGTCTTTCATGGCTTGTTTTAAAGCCGTCATAACTTGGTCTTGTAAATTCAAAATAAAGGGTAAATTTTAGTGTGCGAATATACAAAAAATGTACGATTAATGACTGTGTTGTGTTACTTCCTAAGAATGTCTGCCACAATCAAATCGGCATGGACTCTAGAGTTTTCAATAAACCATAAATGAGTTTCCAAGCCACCACAAATCACGCCGGCCAAATAAAGCCCAGTAACATTCGACTCTAAGGTGTCCGGATCATACTGTGGCCGTCTTGAGGTGTCCGAATGCAAATGAACACCTAACGCTTCTAAAAAGCTAAGGTTCGGCTGATAGCCTGTTAAGGCTAAGACATAGTCGTTTTCAAGGCAGACAGGACCCTCTGGTGTTGTGAGGTCCACTCGATCGTTATGAATTTCTGTAATTTGTGATCCGAAATAGGCCTTAATGCTGCCTTCGCTTATGCGGTTGATGATGTCTGGGCGCACCCAGTATTTGACCCGATCTCCGATTTGTTCGCCGCGGACAACCATAGTTACTTCGCCACCTTTGCGATGGATTTCTAATGCGGCATCAACGGCAGAATTACTGGCACCGACCACAATGGTCTTTTTGAAAATATAAGGATGGGCCTGGGTAAAATAGTGCTTTACATGTGGCAGATCCTCGCCGCGGACCTCGAGTAACTTAGGTAAATCATAAAATCCGGTAGCGACAATAACGTGAGCGCTGTGGTATTGTGCTTTTTGCGTTACGACTTGGAATCCATCATCATGTTTGGCTACGCGCTCTACTTTTTCGAATAAATGGAGGTCGTTTTTTAACAGCTCAGCAGTACGTCGGTAATATTCGAGCGCTTCATCTCGGTTGGGTTTGGGCTCTTTACTGATAAATGGAATACCGCCAATTTCGAGTTTTTCTGAGGTCGAAAAGAAGCGCATATTGGCAGGATAGTTATAGATACTATTGACCAGAGCACCTTTTTCGAGGATCACAAAGGTGAGGCCCTGTTTGAGACAGGCTAAGCCGCAAGCCAGACCGATGGGTCCAGCACCGATAATGATAACTTGAGAGGTTTGCGCCATGGTGTTGGGGCCAAAGGTGGGTTACTGGGTTTGTGTTTTCAAGTCTTTGATGGTATTGATCGGATCTTGAGCGCCGAAAACAAAACTGCCCGCTACCAATACATCAGCTCCAGCAGCCTTGAGCTCTGTGGCATTATTGCTGGTCACACCGCCGTCAATTTCGATGAGTACTTGTGCGTTGTGTTTTAGGGCTAAGGCCCGCAATTGCTTTGTTTTTTCAAAGGTCGTTTCAATAAATTTTTGCCCTCCAAACCCCGGATTGACACTCATCAAGCAAACCAAATCGATCTCGGTTATTATGGCCTCCAGTACGGCGACTGGCGTATGTGGATTCAAAGCGACTCCAGCCTTCATGCCGGCCTGTTTAATGGCTTGCAGGGTGCGGTGCAAGTGCGTACAGGCTTCGTAGTGTACGGTCAAGACATCGGCGCCTAATGCCGCAAATGTATCGATATAGCGATCGGGATCTACGATCATTAAATGCACATCAAGAGGTTTGGTCGCACTCTTTTTAATGGCTTTGAGCACGGGCATTCCGTAAGAAATATTGGGCACAAATACACCATCCATGATGTCGATATGGAACCAGTCGGCCTGGCTGGCGTTGACCATTTCTATATCACGTTGTAGATTACCGAAATCGGCAGCTAAGACAGAAGGGGCAATGAGGGTTGCTGACATGTTGGAGGTTTTGGTAAAAGTACAAAATCGAACGTTTCTGGAATAAAAAAACCTCTGGGAATGAGCCAGAGGTTTTAGGATTGTGTATTCGAGGCCCGTTTAGCCCAAATAAGTCTTCAGTATTTTACTGCGTGAGGTGTGCTTGAGTCGTCGGATGGCTTTTTCTTTAATTTGACGTACACGTTCGCGGGTCAAGTCAAAGGTTTCGCCAATTTCTTCAAGGGTCATGGGGTGTTGGTTGCCCAAGCCAAAGTAAAGTCGAATCACGTCAGCTTCACGAGGGGTAAGGGTTTCTAGGGCCCGCTCGATTTCGGTGCGCAATGATTCATGCATCAAAGCACGGTCTGGGTTTGGCGACTCGCCACTGCGCAATACGTCATAAAGATTGGAGTCTTCTCCTTCAACAAGTGGCGCATCCATGGAGACATGTCGGCCAGAATTTTTCATAGACTCCTTGACATCGTTGATGGTCATGTCTAGCTCCTTGGCAATCTCTTCTGCAGATGGGGGGCGTTCATGGGCCTGCTCCAAAAAGGCATAGGTCTTATTGATTTTATTGATGCTTCCAATCTTATTGAGCGGTAAACGGACAATACGTGATTGCTCGGCCAAAGCCTGAAGAATCGATTGGCGGATCCACCATACCGCGTACGAAATGAATTTAAATCCACGAGTTTCATCGAAACGCTGAGCTGCTTTGATGAGTCCAAGGTTGCCTTCATTGATCAAATCCGGAAGCGTTAAACCTTGATTCTGGTATTGTTTGGCAACAGAAACCACAAAACGTAAGTTGGCCTTGGTGAGTTTTTCTAAGGCACGTTGGTCACCAGCTTTGATGCGCTGGGCCAGTTCCACTTCTTCATCGGCTGTAATGAGGTCTACTTTACCTATTTCTTGAAGGTATTTATCAAGTGAGGCCGTTTCTCTATTGGTAACTTGTTTGGTGATTTTTAATTGTCTCATGAAGGTCGCTGAATTAGTTTAGATTGACTCCGTTATTCACTAATACGCATCTTTGGCTAAAAGGTTACAAAAAAAATGATCTATTTTTTTCGCCATTGCTGGGCGCGCATAAAACTTGATCGTTTTGGCGATCATGGATCATAAAATGGGGCAAAAAAAAGCGCCTTCGAAATGAAGGCGCTTTAAGACTTATTGAAAATTAACCTATTCTGTTAACGTCGGTCTCTGCTATCGCGACCGCCTCCACGGCTGTCACGTCCACCGCCACGGCTATCACGTCCACCAGAATGACGATCGTCACGTGGTGGTCGTTCTACATAACCTTCTGGTTTTGGCAATAAAGCCTTGCGAGAGACTTTGTCTTTTTTGGTTCTTGGATCGAGACCCATAAACTTCACATCAAACACATCGCCCATATTGACCACGTCTGTGACATTTTCGGTACGCTCCCAAGCCAATTCAGAAACGTGTAGCAGAGTTTCTTTACCCTTCGCTTCTTGATACTCGACAACAGCACCGAAGTCAAGCATCTTGATGATTTTGACTTCATATACACTGCCAACGACTGGCTTGAAGGTCAAGGAATCAATTTTGGCGAGTACCGCATCAATACCTTCTTGGCTGGTTCCAAGAATTTCAACAATACCTTCTTCGGTAATAGGATCTTCGTTAATGACGATCGTTGTTTTTGTTGTTTTCTGTAATTCTTGTATCACTTTTCCACCAGGTCCAATAAGGGCACCGATAAATTCGTTAGCGATAATCGCAGTCACCATTTTAGGGGCGTGCGTTTTCACATCAGTGTTTGGTTTGTCGATGGTCTCAATGAGTTTCTCCAAAATATGAAGACGCCCGTCTCTTGCTTGTTTCAAAGCATTGACTAAGATCTCATATGACAATCCTTTTACTTTGATGTCCATTTGACAAGCCGTGATACCATCTGCCGTACCGGTAACTTTAAAGTCCATATCTCCCAAGTGATCTTCGTCACCTAAGATATCCGATAAAACAGCATACTTGCCATCAGTACCGGAGATAAGACCCATTGCGATACCAGAAACTGGTTTGATCATTTGCACTCCAGCATCCATAAGCGCCATGGTACCACTACATACTGTCGCCATAGATGAAGATCCATTACTTTCTAGAACTTCAGAAACAATACGTACGGTATAGGGACAATCTTTAGGAATCATGCCTTTAAGGGCACGTTGTGCTAAATTTCCATGACCTACTTCACGACGTGAGGTGCCGCGAATTGGGCGGGCTTCACCTGTCGAGAATGGTGGAAAATTATAGTGTAAATAGAAGGTTTCTTCACCTTCAAATGAAGGCATATCAATTTTGTTGGCTTCACGCGAAGTCCCTAAGGTCACTGTGGCCAAAGCCTGAGTTTCCCCACGGGTAAAAATCGCAGATCCGTGTGTTGAAGGCAAATAGTCTACCTCACACCAGATCGGACGAATGTCCGTCGTCTTACGGCCATCAAGACGTAATCCCTCGTTGAGGGTCAAGTCGCGGATGGCTTCTTTTTCGGCTTTGTTGTAGTACTTACTAACCATACCACCATAATCGGCCAATTCTTCTGCAGTAAATGTCGCTTTAACTTCTTCTTTGATTGTGCCAAAAGCAGCAGTGCGTTCATGTTTTGCAGAACCAGCCTTAGCCACAGCATAAACCTTGTCATAAACCAGGTCATGAATTTTTAGGGCCAAAGCATCATCGGTACGCTCACCGTCGTATTCACGAACAGGCTTGCGACCTACTGCATCTGCCAAACGCATTTGGGCAGCACATTGAACCTTGATGGCTTCGTGTGCGGCTTTAATAGCTTGAGTCATTTCTTCTTCAGAAATTTCACTCATTTCTCCTTCGACCATCATGACTGAATCAGCTGACGCCCCAATAACCATTTCCAAATCGCTTTCCGCAAGTTGCGTACGAGAAGGGTTGATTACGAATTCGCCATTGATCCGACCCACGCGTACTTCAGAAATAGCACATTCAAATGGGAAATCAGATAATTGGATAGCCGCTGAAGCCGCTAAACCTGCCATAGCATCAGGCATCACATCGTCGTCATGAGACATGAGTTGGATCATGACCTGTGTTTCGGCATGGTAATCTTTTGGGAAAAGGGGACGCAAGACACGGTCTACTAGACGCATGGTAAGTACCTCACCGTCGCTTGGTCGTGCTTCACGCTTGAAAAATCCACCTGGATAACGTCCAGATGCAGCGAATTTTTCGCGGTAGTCTACCGTTAGGGGTAAGAAATCTACATCGCTTTGCTTGTAGTTGGAAACAACGGTACACAATAGCATACACTTTCCAGATTGAACCACAACAGAGCCATGGGCTTGTTTGGCTAATTTACCGGTCTCAATGGTGATTTCTCTACCATCACCAAGGTCGATGACCTCTCTAAATACTTTAGGTTTCATTTGTTTTTCATTTGGGCATCTCGAAGGATGCCGTTATTTTTGGTCATTAGCCGGATATCGACTAAAAGTTGTGTTGTTGTGGTTGACCAATGAAAAACTAAATACAGCTTTTTCTCATGACCTACTTTGATGTAGGTTTAAAATAAAAGGGACACGTTGCGGTGTCCCTTTAGGCTTATTTACGCAATCCTAATTCTTGGACAATGGCACGGTAACGTAAAACATCTTTTTTGATCAAATAGTCCAATAAAGATCTGCGTTTTCCTACCAACATAACCAAAGAACGCTCTGTGTTGTAATCCTTGTGGTTGCGCTTAAGGTGTTGTGTCAAATGCTGGATACGGTAAGTAAACAATGCGATTTGACCTTCTGCGGTACCAGTGTCTGATGCACTTTTACCGTGTTTTTTAAAAATTTCTTGTTTTTTTTCTGGTGCTAAATACATGCCAATATTATTTAAATGATTTTTATGTATGTTGATAACCTCTTGATTATCGAGCGGCGAATTTACAAAAATCAATCATTATTATTGGTAATATTGTTTAATTATTTGCAAGTAAGCGCTTCCTGATGAAGCGCGTACGCTAGCATTAAAACGTCAAAAGCATCTTAAAAACCCTTTGTTATGAAATCTAATTTTCGTTTAGTTGCGCTGAGTATGGCTGCTTGTGGTCTTTTGGTACTTGCCTCGTGTAAGGGCGATGATAACAATACCCCTCAAATTGAACTCTCTGAGGAGGAGACCATACGTTCGGCACAGGCCGACGGCATCCTTGAAGGGGCACAGCATGTGGTGGAAAGTGGCTATAATTTCATAGAAGATCCCAACCCCTCATCATTTCCTATTTTCGGGGCTTCATGCCCGGCGTGGAACTATACAATCGTGGGCAATAACGTGTCCTTGTTGATCGATTTCAATCCATCTTGCCAATTGCTCAATGATGTACTTGTTTCCGGTCAAATTTTGTTAGAGTACGGACCCCTTATTAATGGCATTCGTGCAATAGTCTATACTTATTTAGATTTTTCATATGAGGGTCACGTGCTTAATGGTGGCGGGGACATGATTTGGGTTTCTGAAAATGCGAACGGTAATCGGGAATCTAATCTCCAGTCGGATGTTACCATCGCGTTTGCCAACAGTAATGTAACGGCACAACGCACAGGGACACGTACTTCTGAGTGGGTAGCAGGGGCCAATTCTGGTAATTGGTTTGATAATATATACCATATTTGGGGTTCGTGGACCACGACCCTTAATACAGGCTTTCAGCGTGTAGCTACCGTGGATGAGTCACAATATTTGGTCCGTAATCTAGGGGCGTGCTCTGAGATTGTCGCGGGTATTATGATCGTCAACCAAGATAATATTTCGGGTGAGCTCGATTTTGGTGATGGAACCTGTGATGGCCTGGCTATTTTCACGGTCAATGGCGTGGAATTCCCCATTACGCTCAACTAGAAAAAGAAAATATTAACGCTATAAAAAAAACCGCCTCATGGGCGGTTTTTTTATGCTTATGCCTTTCTTAAGGGCTGATTCTGTATCAAATCCAGATAGAGGTTGATCCGTGCTTTAAGTGCTTTACGCTCGCTAATGAAATCTAAAAAGCCATGCTCGAGCAAGAATTCTGCAGTTTGAAACCCTTCGGGCAATTCTTTTCCGGTAGTATCACGCACCACACGAGGACCGGCAAAACCAATGAGCGCTCCTGGCTCGCTGATGTTGATATCCCCCAACATGGCAAATGAAGCGGTTGTTCCGCCCGTTGTTGGGTCGGTACACAAAGAGACGTAAGGAATTTGCGCTTTGGCCAACTGAGCTAATTTGGCACTGGTTTTGGCCAATTGCATGAGCGATAGGGCGGCTTCCATCATGCGGGCACCACCACTTTTGGAGATGATCATAAAAGGCAGATGGTGTTTCAAAGCATAATCTGCTGCACGGGCAATTTTTTCACCGACCACACTACCCATAGAACCCCCGATGAAACTAAAATCCATACAAGCAATAACGATTTGTTTGCCCATTGACGGACCTACTGCAGTGCGCACAGCATCATTGAGATTGGTTTTTTTGTAAGCCTCTTTAAGACGTTGGGTGTATTTCTTGGTGTCTTCGAACTTGAGCATGTCTTTGGAACGCAAATTGGCATCAAGTTCTGTAAAGGTATTGTTGTCAAATAGGATTTCGAAGTATTCCTTGCTGCCAATACGCACATGATAACCATCTTCAGGGCTCACATAATGATTGCGCTCTAATTCTTCGGCATCCACAATTTTGCCCGTAGGGGATTTGTACCAAAGCCCTTTAGGGACATCTTTCTTTTCTTCCGTCGGGGTATGGATCCCCTTGGTTGTGCGTTTGAACCAGGCCATAATGTAGTTGTTATCTAATTATAAAGTGTCCACGTTGTTTAAGTCCTCAAAGGCTTGTTTAAGGCGTGTTTTAAAGGTTAACTCACCTTCACGAAGCCATTTTCTTGGATCGTAATATTTTTTGTTTGGTAAGGCATCGCCGTCTGGATTACCAATTTGCGTTTTAAGGTAGTCATGATTGCCCACCATATAGTCGCGAATACCCTCGGTAAAGGCGAATTGCAAGTCTGTATCGATGTTCATTTTGATCACCCCATAACCAATAGCTTCTCTAATTTCTTCGAGACTGGATCCGCTCCCGCCATGAAATACAAAGTCAATAGGATTGGCTCCCGTGCCAAAATGTTGTTGGATATAGGTTTGTGAATTTTTAAGGATTTTTGGCGTTAGTTTGACGTTACCTGGCTTATATACACCATGGACATTCCCAAATGCTGCCGCGATGGTGAATTGATCACTTACTTGCTTGAGTTGCTCATAGGCATAAGCCACTTCTTCGGGTTGGGTGTATAATTTAGAACTGTCGACATCTGTATTGTCTACACCATCCTCTTCACCTCCGGTGATTCCGAGCTCTATTTCGAGCGTCATGCCGATTTTGCTCATGCGCTCCAAATACCGTTTACAGATCTCTATATTTTCTTCAAGAGGCTCTTCGGACAGGTCAATCATGTGACTGCTGTAGAGTGTTCGGCCAGTGCGTTGAAAATGTTCTTCACTGGCGGTCAAAAGACCGTCAATCCATGGCAGTAGATTTTTGGCGCAATGATCGGTGTGTAATATCACCGGTATGTTATAGGCTTTGGCCAAGGCGTGCACGTGATGTGCGCCGGCGATGCTACCTGCTATGGCTGATCTCTGTTGGTCATTACTCAATCCTTTGCCCGCATTGAACTGTCCTCCACCGTTGGAAAACTGAATAATGACTGGCGCATTAAGGTCGCGCGCTGTTTCTAATACCGTGTTGATCGTATTGGACCCCACGACATTGACCGCAGGCATGGCGAATTGTTTTGCTTTTGCTAATTGAAATAATTCTTGGACCTCTTTGCCAGAGGCGACTCCAACACTAATGGAATGGCTCATATTTAATGGCGTTGTTTAGGGGTCAAAAATATAAAAAAATACTGGTTTAGAAGGGATAGTTGATGCCGATATTATAGACGGCATTGGCAAAATTGTATTCTTTAAACCAGCGATCGTTTAATGCTCGTGCGGGATTGTGCGTTTTGAATCCGGTATCCAAACGAATCACAAAAAATCCAAAGTCATACCTCAAGCCAATACCCGTTGCCACGGCAAGTTCTTTGAGATCGGATAGCCCATTAAATTGAAAGGCCGGGTCTTGGACATCATCATTTAAATTCCAGATATTACCGACATCGGCAAAAAAGGCTCCATTAAAGCCGCCGAAAATCGAAAATCGATATTCGGCATTAAAATTCAACTTAAAGTTAGCTTCGTTAAAATCCAACTTGCTCCCGCTGGATCCAGGTCCCAGATCATAAGCCCGCCAACCCCTGTTGTCATTGGCTCCGCCTGCAAAGTAACTGCGGGTAAAAGGAATGGAAGCGCTATTGCCAAAGGGTGCTGCCCAGCCAGTAAATGAGCGAAATGCGAATACATTTTGACGGCCCAAATCCCAGTGCCGGATATACTCCAATTCAAATTTGGCGTATTGTGAAAACACCACGCCAAAAAGCTCACTGGTCCCGTCACTTTTATTGGTGTTAAAGGCCGTGGACAAACCTGACAAGAGATTGCCCGCCAATTCAATGGTCCCGTTGATGCGTGAAAAGCTCTTGTCGTTTACCGCTTCGCGCGTGTCATAATTCCACGAAAAATTTGAGGCCAGAATGAGATTGTTTTCGGTTAAACGCGATTTTCTTTGCCCAATAGCAATCATTTCGTTCTCGAGCTCAGGGTTGAATACATAAGAATTTTCAGGGGAGTTTACACTCGTCAAGAAGGCATTTGCTTGATCGGGAATACCCAACTCTTCCAGGTCTGTGTCGAAAGGGTAACCGACTTCAACCGCGATTTGATTCAGTCGCTGATAAGAATTGCGGTAAACATTAAAATAATTTGATGAATTCAGGTTCCGTACATATTGCAGATTCAGCAAGTCCAATTGGTTTTTGCGTTTGCTGCTGGGACGCCACTGGTAACTGAATGCCCCATTAAAATTTTGTCGGTCCAATCCAATGTTGCGTTGTGAATTGATCCCCGTACTGATGGTTGTCACAGGTCCCATGTACTTGGGAATGAGTTTTTGGGTATTGAGCGGAAAGAGCAGTTGGGGAATACTCAAGCGCGCATTGAGCCCAATATCCGAACTATTAAAAAACTGACTGTCGCTATTGGCATTGTCTTTTGAGGAGCCGACACTGCCGCTGGCCGAAATTTCCAAATTTTCCGCTCCGCGAAATACATTACGGATCAAAAATGAGGTACTGAATCCGACCCCAAATTGTTGAATGGTCGAGGTGTAGGCATCGACATCCATACCCAGGGTGTATTTTTTTTGGGGACTGAGCAGAATAGTACTGATCAAACCCGTTCCACTGATATCATTGGGGTCTACGGCATAATTGATGGTCGGGTATTTAAAATTACGCAGTTCATTAATTTGACCATAGGTCAGGGTGCGATCGATATCCCTATAAATCGAACCTGGTGTGATGGCAATGGCATTGGTAATGGCCTTTGGTCGGTACTGTGAGGCCTGATGGCTCAGAAGTTGGTAACCCCTATAGTTGATGGTGTCCGCAAAACTAACTCGGGGGTTTTGTGGGTCATGGTCGGTAACCAGTTGCACCGCGTTGACCGTGTAAATCTTGAAGGGCTCTGTGGTGACCAAAGTATCCCCATTGTTTAATCTTCGGTCTGGAATGATATAATGGACATTGACTTTATGGCCCAAACCATTAGTATCGGCTTCGAAGGTGACATAATCCTGATCAAAGAAATACAAACCCGAGTTGCGCAGTTCGATAGTGACTCGGGCGCGCTCGTTGTCGAAGTTGGCCACGTCGTATTTCTTGTCTGAGGCCAAAAAGGACTGGGATATATTTTTTTTGAACAATGAATCGACTATAGGCGAACTAATGGTGTAGTTGATCTGACCTAAGGTATAAGGCTCTTGCAATTCAAGAGCGTAGCGGAGCGATCCGCGATGATTCTTCAGGCTATCTATGAGCACCTGGTAACGGCCTTTGACCGTAAAATAGCCTTGATTATAAAAATACTTCTGAAGCTGCGCTATAGATTTTGCTGCCTTTGTTGTGTCAATAATTGTCGGCGCCGAGCCTGTGTTTTTTAGCCAACGGCTAAAATTAATTTTACTTGAGTCTATCGCCTTGATTTGTTTTTGCGACAAAAGCCGCTCTAATCGCTCGATGCGCTTGGGTTTCTTGTTGAGCCATCGGTCGAATTTGTCGTGTGGATTGGGGTTGGCCAAATTATAAACTAAAACGCCAAGTGGGGTGCCGATGATTGGAAAGCGGGTGTTTGGTTTTTGAAGAATGAGACTCTCTATGTCACTGTTATGACTGACCTGACCATTAATCACCACCTCATTTTGTGTGAGCCATAAATCATTATCTGCCAGACGCCTGGTAGGACTGCACGCGTAGAGCAATATAAATCCTAAAAATAATGATATTTTTGTGGCAGAGCGCGTCAAGTAAATCGGGTTTCTCATTCAAAAATAGAATAATTTTGATAAGCAATAGCGAAATAAAATTAATAACGAGTCTACAGCAAAAAAAGTACCGATCCCTTCACGGATGCTTTGTTGCCGAAGGTGAGAAATTGATTCGTGACCTCTGGACATCGGGTGGAGCGGCGACGCATTTTTTCACCACCACCGAGGTGTTGGATACTGCTTTGCCATCTGTTCTTATTTCGGATCGCGACTTAAATAAAATCAGTAGTCTCAAGCAAGCCAACGGCTGGCTGGCTGTATTCCGCATACCTGAGCCGGTGGCACTTCCTGATGATGGTCTGGTTTTGGCTTTAGATGGGATAAGGGATCCAGGGAATCTGGGTACCATATTGCGTTTATGTGATTGGTATGGTGTGTCCCATGTGGTTTGTAGCCCAGACACGGTAGATCTTTATAATCCCAAAGTCATTCAGGCCAGTATGGGATCGATTGCACGTACCCATGTAAGTTATAGCGACTTGAATCAGTTTTTGACCCAAAATACGCGAACCGTTTATGGCGCGTTTTTAGAAGGGACACCCATACAACAAGCCAGTTTACCCTCTAATGCGGTGCTGGTGATGGGTAGTGAAGCTCACGGTATTAGCCCGGAGATTGCCGCTACCATAGAGCATGCCATCACGATTGCCCGGATCGAAGGATCTTCTGGAGCAGAAAGCCTCAATGTCGCAATGGCCACCGGTATTATGCTACATGAATGGCACCGCGGCTAACAATCAAATTCTATTGAAAAGTAAAGTTGATAAAGACACCACGTGTCTTCATTGATGCAATATTTGAGGTCCAAGGACTCAGGGGGTTTTTGTCCTGAACTAATTCGTCTGATGTGGCAAAAACACCACGTATGGATGGTGAGAATTTAAAGTAATACAAGTAAAAATCAATGCCAAACCCTAGTTCGTAATAACTGGTATTGCGGCGCATCCTGAATTGGCCAAAATAATTATCCTCGGGATTGGTTTCGTTACTGCCTAAATTGATTGATTTGGCGATACCGGCAACGACAAAAGGCTTGAAGTTGTTGAGGCGTTTTGTAGAAATTTTGAGCAATAATGGCAGATGGACGTAAGTCGATTTTACAGCCCGAAAATAGGCTGATGCTTCCTCAATTCTTGGAAATGTAAGATCGCGCTGGGTAAAGTAAATCCCGGGCTCTAAGCGCAAATTAAGGTAGCGATTGATGCGTAAATCACCAATCAGTCCGACATTGAATCCCGGTTGGCTTTCAACCACAACATCCGTGTTATCGGATTGAAATTCACGGTTGTAGTCAAAATTAAAGTCGTAATTGTTAAATCCTAAGAAGTATCCCCAAGAGGTTGGACGGCTGTCAAAGGTTTCGAGGTTTGCCAGACGTTCACTATTGAATAGCTGGCCATAGGAAGCCTGGACGCTTCCTAGTGCAATTATGGTCACTAATACAAATTGACGGATCATGCTTTACTGGCCTTATAAATGGTTGCCACACCAAAAGTTTGCGGCTCAAATGCCTGGACATTAAACCCAGTTTTGGCCAAAATATTGTTGAATGCCTTCCCAAAAGGAAAAACAGCCGCGCTTTCGCTCAAATAACGGTAGGCAACTCTATCTTTTGAAAAGAGGCGGCCGACCATTGGCAGCATATATTTTGAATAAAGGGCATAGCCTTGTTTCATTGGAAAATGCTCTGGGACCGAAGTTTCTAAGACCACAAATAGGCCGCCTGGTGCCAATACGCGATAAATTTCGCTAAGACCTACTTCCAGATTTTCAAAGTTGCGCACGCCAAAAGAAACCGTAATGGCTTCGAATGTATTGTCTGCAAAAGGTAAGGCTTCGCTATCTCCTTTGACAAATTCCAAACGCTCCCCCAGAATAGGGTTTAGTTTCACTTTTTGTTGGGCCATACGCAACATCCCTTCTGAGAGATCTAAACCAACGATACGCTTTGCATCCGTCTTTTTGGCAAAGGCAATGGCAAGGTCACCAGTGCCCGTGGCAATATCCAAAATACTTTGCGCACCGTGTGCACGGACCATGCGCAACACTTTTCGGCGCCACTTGAGATCTGTACCCAGGGATATCACACGGTTGAGTCCATCGTATTGGCCAGAGATATTGTCGAACATCAATTCGACTTGTGCCTTCTTGCTGAGTGACGAGGACTGATAGGGTTTTACTTTTTCTTTCATAGGACGGAGGCAAAACTACTATTTTTCTGCCAATCGCACCGCATGGATAAAACGTATATTAAATGAAACTCGTGCCGGGTGTGCGCCTTATTTTGTACTTTTGTCGCTGAAGATCTTAGAATTCCTTATGAAAATAATCATAGCCGGAGCGGGGGAAGTCGGGTTTCATTTAGCAAAACTTTTGTCATTTGAGTCCCAAGACATTACATTGATTGACACCAATCGAGAATCCCTTTCTTATGCCGACACCCATCTAGACATTCGTGTGGTCCGTGGTGACGCAACCTCTATTTCGATTCTTAAAGATGCTCAAGTAGCCCAAACTGATTTAGTGATCGGGGTCACTTCGAGTGAAACCACAAATATTACTTGCTGTGTTTTGGCCAAGCAATTGGGGGCCAAAAGAACCATTGCCAGGATCTCCAACACCGAATTTTTAGATAATAAGGAAGAAGTGGGGTTCACTAAATTCGGGATTGATGAGTTGATCTCACCCGAGGCTTTAGCGGCCAATGAAATCGAATTACTTTTGAATCAAAGTGCGTTTAACGATACTTATGAATTCGAAGACGGAGCCCTAACGATGATTGGTCTGCACTTGTCGCGAACGGCAGCCTTTGTGGGGCGAACGGTCAAGGAAGTTGGTCAGATGCATCCCGAATTGCGTTATGTGCCCATTGCCATCCAACGATTTGGCACGCAATATACATTGATCCCTCGCGGAGATACCCAGTTTAAAGAAGGGGACCAGGTTTATTTTACCACCACCGAACAAGGTGTCGATGAAATCTTTAAGTTGACGGGTAAAGTCCGCGATGAGATTAAAGACGTTATGATTTTGGGGGGGAGTAATATTGGTTGTAAAACGGCCAGAGACTTGTGCCGCAATAAGTTTAATGTGAAGCTCATTGAAAACAGCAAAGAAAAGGCCTTTGAAATTGCCGATGACCTGCCCGACTGCTTGGTCATCAATGGAGATGGCCGTAATGTCGAATTACTCCAAGAGGAGTCTATTGGGGATATGGATGCCTTTATCGCCGTAACCGGTAATAGTGAGACGAACATCATGTCCTGTTTGGTGGCCAAATCCAAGGGCGTCAAAAAGACCATTGCTTTGGTCGAAAACATGGATTATTTTCAGTTGTCTCATTCCATTGGGATCGACACCTTGATCAACAAAAAGCTGCTCGCAGCGAACCATATCTTCAGACATATTCGTCAGGGTGATGTGGTGGCCATGACCCGACTCAACAATATGAATGCCGAATTGCTGGAGTTTGTTGTGGCGGCTAAATCAAAAGTGTGCAATCGCCGTATCAAAGATCTTGACTTTCCGCGATCCGCCATTATCGGTGGGGTCATTCGGGATGGTATAGGCATGATTGGCCTGGGTGATTTCATGATCCAGGATGGCGATCGTATTGTGGTCTGTTGTTTGCCTCAATCCATTAATAAAGTGGAAAAACTGTTTATATAAATGGGCGGGTTCTTCAAAATAAACGCCAGAATAATAGCCCATCTTATTGGTTTGTTATTTGTGGTAAATGGGGGCTTCATGCTCTTGGCGACACTGGTGAGTTATCTCTATCAGGACGGTGTCGTTTTCGAATTACTTCAGGCCAGTCTTTTGGCCACTGCTCTTGGGGTCATTGCGATGGTCTTAACCCGCAACCACCGCAAAGAATTACAAAAAAAAGAGGGATATATCATCGTGGCCTTTGGGTGGTTTTTCATGGCCCTTATTGGGACCTTACCTTATTTACTCACGGGGACCATTCCCGGTTTTACCAATGCTTTTTTTGAAACCATGAGTGGTTTTACAACCACGGGTGCCACCATACTCAATGATGTAGAGGCGCTGCCCAAAGGGATTTTGTTTTGGCGCAGTATTACCCATTGGATTGGGGGTATGGGGATTATTGTTTTGGCTATTGCGATTCTGCCATTGCTGGGGATTGGGGGCATGCAGTTATTTGCCGCTGAGGCACCAGGCCCTGGTGGGGATAAGTTGCATCCACGAATTACTGATACCGCGAAACGTCTGTGGCTTATTTATGTCGGGTATACCTTGGCCGAAACTTTGTTGCTTTGGGCGGCAGGAATGTCGTTTTTTGACGCCATCAATCATTCGTTAAGCACTTTGAGCACGGGTGGGTTTTCTACCAAAAATGCCAGTGTTTCTTTTTGGAATGACCAGCCACTCATTCAATACATTATCATGGTCTTTATGTTTTTGGCAGGGACCAATTTTGTCTTGAGTTACTTCGCGTTTAAGGGGCGTTTTTCAAAAATAATCAACGATGAGGAATTCAAGCTATACGGATTTTTTATTGTCGCTCTAACCCTTGTGACGGCCTTATTTATTTATACGCAGGCTGATCTTGCGGCCTCGTCTATTGCACATCCGATGGTATATGGTCCACTAGAGAGTGCATTGCGCCATGGATTGTTTCAGGTGCTAGCACTTATTACCACTACTGGATTTGTTACGGCCGATTTTACGGCGTGGACACCACTTTTGACCATCATTTTCTTTGGTTTGATGTTTTTGGGAGGCTCGGCAGGATCAACCTCAGGAGGTATTAAAATAGTGCGTCATTTGATCATGATCAAAAACGGGGTACTCGAATTCAAACGAACATTGCATCCCAATGCTATATTGCCTGTGCGCTACAACAACCGTTCGGTACACCAATCTATTGTATTTAATGTCCTGGGATTTTTTATCCTGTACATGCTTTCTTTTATTGTTGGTGTTTTGGTATTTTCTTTATTGGGCTTAGATTTTCAAACAGCTCTTGGTGGCGCAGCCTCTACCTTAGGCAACGTTGGTCCTGCTTTGGGGGATTTAGGTCCGGTACACACCTATCACGATTTGTCGCTCCCGGCCAAATGGTGGGCGAGTTTTTTGATGCTCATCGGCCGTTTGGAATTATTTACCGTATTGATTCTATTCACCCCCTTCTTTTGGCGTAATCGCTGATCAATCGATAGACGTTATTTCAATTTCAACCCGTCGATCAAACTCGTCACCTTTGACTGTAGGGTGTCGGTAAGCCATGCCTAAATAACGCATACGGCGTCGGTCGATACCTTTTTTAAGTAAGTATAAATAGACAGATCGCGCCCTTGCTTCGGAGAGATTTTTTTCACCGGTACGCGTGTTGACCACGTCCATACCGGGCTGTTCTGGGTCACCGCAGCAAATATGCCCAATGAGCTTGAATTTTATGTTGCGGTGGTAATTCAAGACGCCAATCAGACCTTCTAAGGCTGGCACGGATTCATCCATAATGACATCCTGATCGGGGTAGAACAGAATGCCGTTTAAAGCAATTTTTTCGCCGACAACAGGCATGTCAAAATGAGGGATCATGTTGGCTAAACTATCCATCATGATGGGGCGTTCGAAGCGTTCTCCCGGCAATGGAATGTGACGTGATTTATGATGAAACAATACTTCCACCCGACGGTTATTGGCATCTTCTGTGCCCAGTTCTCCATGGCCAATGCTGGATATAATGGTAAAAGAGCGCAGGTATTTTTTGACTTCTTCGGCCCGTTTCCTAGAAAGTTCCAAATTGTATTGCCCGGGACCAATACTATTGGTGAAGCCTTTGATATGAATGTCGTATTGTGCTTTGTCTTCCACCTTATTGAGACTGTCAATAAGGACAAGGTGGGACTCCTCTAAGGTGTATTGGTCATGAGCGAAGTATACCGAAAACAGGATGTCTTCTTGAGCCTTGCCCTGAAAGCCAAGAAAAATAAATAAGGATACGAGATAGGCTTTCATGATTTAAAGATACATCAAAGCAATGACAATTGAAATAGTACGCTGTATTTCAGGACACTAACATTGAACAGTAACTTTTGCAGCTAATGCTTTGGCGTACTCAGTAAGCTCGGCGACATCTTGATCCAGGGGGCCATGGGTGACCACCACACCCATACGTCGGTAGGGCCGTGCAGTGGGTTTGCCAAAAATCCGGAGATCAGCATTGGTGTGCTGGGTAATGTTGTGCAGCCCTTCATACCTTGGGTTATCGGATACTTCCTGGGCCAAAATAACAGCTGAAGCCCCTTTGCGTTCTAAGTGAATTGGGCCTATGGGCAGCCCAAGTATCGCCCTAAGGTGTAATTCAAACTCATTGAGGTGTTGCGTTCCTGCTAAGGTCACCATACCCGTGTCATGAGGTCGTGGAGAGAGTTCAGAAAAGTAAACGCCATCACGCGCAATAAAAAACTCTACGCCCCATAAGCCTGCTCCACCTAAAGCATGGGTGACTTTGTCGGCCATGTCTTGTGCTGTCTTTAAGGCGGCCTGGTCCATGGTCGCTGGTTGCCAGCTCTCTTGATAATCGCCCCGCTCTTGTCGGTGCCCTATGGGGGGGCAAAAAAGCGTTGCGCCCTCGTTCTGTGTTACGGTCAACAGGGTAATTTCATAGTCAAAATCAATAAAGGCCTCGACGATAACTTCCGAGACATCACCGCGTGAACCTTCCTGTGCATAGGTCCAGCATGCCTCTATTTCATTAGTATTTGTGATAGTGGATTGGCCTTTTCCACTGGAAGACATTAGGGGTTTTACCACGCAGGGAACGCCTATTTTTACTACTGCGGCTTTTAGCTCCTCAAAGCTCTGGGCGTAGGCATATGGCGCTGTTTTGAGCCCCAGAGTTTGTGCTGCTAAGTTTCGAATGGCCTTTCGGTTCATGGTAAAATTTGCCGCCTTGGCTGAGGGCACCACGTGGTAGCCTTGTTGCTCGTAATCATAAAACCGTTCTGTTCGGATGGCTTCGATCTCGGGCACAATATAATCCGGTTGGTGTTTGCTGATGACGGCATCCAGTGCCGCGCCGTCGAGCATATTGATGACCTCGTAGCCATCGGCCACTTGCATGGCAGGAGCACCTGGGTAAGCATCTACTGCGATGACCGTTTGGCCGAGTCGCTGCGCCGCAATCACAAATTCTTTACCTAATTCTCCAGATCCCAGGAGTATTATCTTTGCCATAAAAGTAACTTTAGGGTTATTGACATCTTAGATCTTTAATCACTTCATTAAGCACAAATACCACAACAAAGTACGCGGTAATGGTGTGTATCGTGACCTGCTAGATAAAGTAATGGCGCCTATAGCAGTTGCTTATTTTATTGTGTTTAATCGACCTTTAACGCCGATTTGATGCGCTTGATGGCCTCAATTATGTCACTTTCTGCTGCGGCATAAGAGATGCGGATACAATTCGGGTCGCCGAAGGCTTCTCCAGTCACTGTGGCCACTCCGGCTTTCTCCAAGAGAAATAGCGCGAAATCGCCGGCGGTGGCAATCTTTTGTCCCGATATGGTACGTCCTAAATAATAGGAGATGTCAGGAAACACATAAAATGCTCCTTCGGGAATATTGGTTTTGAATCCTGGAATTTCGGCCAGTAAATTCAGGATGAGGCTACGGCGCTCTTTAAAGGCGTCCACCATATATTTTATGGCTTCAGGAGGGGTTTCTAGGGCCTTAACGGCCGCCATTTGCGCGATACAATTGGCGCCACTGGTGACTTGCCCTTGCATCTTATTACAAGCCCGAGCGATGTAAGCGGGGCCGCCGATATATCCTATGCGCCAGCCGGTCATGGCAAAGGCTTTTGAGACACCATTTACGGTGACAGTGCGGTCGTACATATCTTCAAACTGAGCCATAGAGCAGTGGCTTCCTGAAAAATTGATGTGTTCGTATATTTCATCACTGATGACAACGATTTGCGGGTGCTTGACCAAAACATCTGCCAGCGCGCGCAATTCGTCATGGCTATAGACCGACCCACTTGGATTACAAGGGGAGCTATAGATCATCATCTTGGTTTTGGGTGTGATCGCTTTTTCGAGATCCTCTGGTGTGATTTTAAAATCAGTGTCAATACTGGCCTGGATTTCCACAGGAACGCCGCCTGCCATCTCGGCAATGTCGGCATAACTCACCCAATAGGGTGCCGGAAGCAGAACTTCATCACCATCGTTAAGCAGTACTTGAGCCAAATTAGCCAAAGATTGTTTGGCTCCTGTGGACACCACAATCTGTTCTGGGGCATAGTCTAGACCGTTATCCCGCTTAAATTTGAATTGTATTGCTTTTTTTAATGCCGCATATCCATCTACAGGGCTATAGGCATGGTAGTCATCGTTAATGGCCTGAATGGCGGCCTGTTTGACAAAATCAGGGACAGTAAAGTCAGGTTCTCCTAAACTTAAGCCAATAATGGACTTGCCTTGTTCTTTTAATTCTCTGGCCTTAGCGGCCATAGCAAGGGTGGCAGAGGTTGCCATTTGGTTTACTCTGTCGGATAAATATGCATTCATAATTAGGCAGCAATAGCGGGTTTCATCCCCATTTGTTTGAGATGTCTGAGGTGGGCAATAATAGCTTGACGCGTTGTTTTGTATTCGTGGTAGGGCAAGTTGAATTCACTTGCTGTTTTTTTCACAATCTTGGCTATTTTCTTATAATGAACATGACTAATGTTGGGAAAAATATGGTGTTCTACCTGATGATTTAGCCCGCCAGTAAAATAATTTATAAGTCTGTTTTTGGTAGAAAAATTTACGGTTGTAAACAATTGATGGATCGCCCATGTGTTTTTCATGGTACCTGATTCATCAGGCAATGGCATGGTTGTATCTTCTATAACATGCGCGAGCTGAAATACCATACTCAAGATCATTCCAGCGGTATAATGCATGATCACAAAACCTAAAATGATTTTCCACCAAGCAAGGTCGAAGAATACAAGGGGGATGACCATCCAAATAGTCATGTATAAAATTTTGGTAAACACCAAAATGCTCCATTGTTTGACCGGATTTGGAAACTGGCCGTAGGATAGCTTGCGTTTTAAATACCGACTTGTTTGGAGAAAGTCCGAGGTCAGAACCCAATTGATGGTCAGTAACCCATATAAGAATACACCATAATAATGTTGGAATTTATGAAATTTGCGCCACGGAGCATGCTCCGAAAAGCGCAATATTCTCCCGGCTTCTAGATCTTCGTCATGGCCATGAATATTGGTGTAGGTATGGTGTAAAACATTATGTTGTACTTGCCAATTATAGACATTTCCAGCCAAAATATAGATGCTGCTGCCCAGAATTTTATTGACCCATTTTTTATTGGAATAGGCCCCATGATTGGCATCGTGCATGACATTCATGCCGACCCCGGCCATTCCTAAGCCCATAACTACGGACAATAAGAGTTGCGTCCAACCAGATAAGTCCATGAGCCAAATCATGAAATAAGGACCCACGTATAGAGTGAACATGACTAATGTTTTTAAATGCAGGGCCCAATTGCCCGATTTCGACATATTATTTTCTTTGAAATAATTATTGACACGCTTGTTAAGCGTTTTGAAAAATTGGGCGCTATCGCTACGGGGAAATTTTACAGTTTGTTGATTCACAGAATTCTAGTTTGAAGCAAAATACTTTTTTACCAAGGACTAAAATACATATCTGAATCGGGAATACCTCGATAATCTCTTCTAAAATTATTAAGGAAAACTTACATTTGCGGTTAATAACTTTCCATGGAATTGATTCAGCACTATTTTCCCGATTTGTCTGCGAAACAAATCGATCAGTTCGGAGCCCTGAGCGATCTTTATCGGTTTTGGAATGAGCAAATTAATTTGATTTCTCGTAAGGACATCGATTTGCTTTATCCGCGGCATGTCTTGCACTCATTAGCCATTGCCAAGGTGCAACCATTTAACGACCGCAGTCGGATTCTTGACGTCGGCACTGGTGGTGGGTTTCCAGGAATACCTTTAGCGATATTGTATCCTGAGACTGCATTTACATTGGTCGATAGTGTTGGTAAAAAAATAAAAGTAGTCCGTGAAGTGGCCCAGGCCATAGGATTGACTAATGTCGTCGGACATCACTTGCGCGCAGAGCAGGTGAGTGGTACCTACGATTTTGTAGTGAGTCGTGCGGTGACCAAAATGGACGTTTTTGTGCCGTGGGTCAACACCAAAATCGCCCGAGCCCAACATCATGATGTCCCCAATGGGATCCTTTACCTTAAAGGAGGGGATTTGGCCGATGAGCTACAACTGTTTCCAAAAGCTAAAATAACCCCGATTACCACTTTTTTTAATGAGGAGTTTTTTGAAACTAAGGCAGTAGTCTATCTTCCGCTAGGTAGAAGAAAAAAAGCCTGAGCAGGGCTCAAGCTTTTTTTCAATAATTAAATGTTTTAATCAGGTCATTGGCTATTGCGCAATGAGCAACTTCTCTACCAATCTGTAACCGTTTTGGGTCATTGAAACAAAGTAAGTGCCGCGGGTAAGACCAGACACATTGATGGTTTCATGAGCGCTCTTGGCCTCAAAAGATAGTACTGATTTACCAAGTAAGTCATAAATGACCACTTTGCTGTCTTGAGCATTGACTAAAGTTACCAAACCACTAGCTGGATTAGGATAGAGTACTACACTAGATAAAGCTTGGTCGCTGATGCCTAAATTAGCCTCTGTAGCGAAGGTCACTGAGGCGCCTGATCCATACTGTCCGCCGGTACTATAGATTACATTGCTGTCTGAATCAAAGAAAACGATGGACTCACCTCCGTTATTTCCTGAATCATAGAGTTTGAATTTGTAGCAACCACCGTTAAGGGTAAAGGTCTGTACATCATTGGTTGCCCCACTGTATGGTCCACCAGATACAACAGCATTTCCGTTGTCGTCGATGACTTCCCAGGTGCATTCAGCGCCTTGTGCATCCGTATTTAAGATCAAAGTCACTTCATTGGTGTTCAAATCTGTCAACTCATTAAAGGTTTGTGATCCTGTATTATTGGACACATCCTCATCTGCTTCTAGAGTGATATCAACAGTGTTGGTACTCTGAACCTCAAAGGCAATTCCAGGTAAGGTCACTAGTTCAGAATATAGAGCAGGTATATTTCCAGTCCATGTATAGGTCTGCACGTTACCACCGTTTACCGAATAACTGATCTCTACAGATTCTAATGGATTGTTTCCATTATTCTTTAATTCGATCACTGGCTCTAAATAACCACATTGGTCACTAATAGCTAATACCGATTCAATATCCGCATCATTTTGAAGGGTAATCCCCGTGAAAATAGGCGTGCCGCCATTACCACTAATGATTTCTTGAGTGGTTTCGGTCATGAAAACAACAATTTCTAGATCCAAAATATTGATGGGAATGTTGTTGTGCGCCGCTGGAACCTGATAGGTGTATGTGCGGTCGATAAATGATCCTGCCGTGGTTGGTGAAACGTCTTCACCCCATTGCCCTGTGATCATATCGATCAAGCGGTGCATGTGATTGTAATTATTACCTGCGCCACCACCGGTCTGTGGACCTAAAGTATTATTTTGTAACAAAGCAATATTTAATTTGTTTGTGCTTTCTGGACTGGTTCCTGTGTAGTATGATTCTACATGAACTATAAGTTCATTAGTTTGCACATCAATGCTTGACTCTACAGCCATATTAAGGTAAGATGGTAAAGCTAATGTTTCATTAGCGGTTATAGGCCATCGATTGCGGCTTTGTGCAGTTCCTGTAGCACCATTTTGGGAGCTGCCTGGAAAGTAATGACGATTGACTGTGCCGCCTGGATATCCTACAAGCCCAGTTTGGGCGACAATTGCCGCGCCCCAAGGCGTTCTGAAATCGGGATCATTTCCATTGGGATTAGAATAACCACCAACATGGATGTTAACCAAGAAGACATTTCCTGGATTGTTGTCTTGAATGCTCTGAGCTACCGCATGACCCTCAGGGCACCAGGTACAATAAATGCCAGTGAATTCTTCCAAAACCACTTTGGCATTTTCGGGTTGTGTGGAGACGATGGTCTGCGCGTTGACGCCTAACGAGAATATGCCTAGAAGACCTAAATAGAGATAATTTATTTTCATGTTTTTTTTGATTAACAAAAAAGCCTTTAACGCTTTTTGAATGAGATTTTAAATTTAGGAAAAAAAAAATGAATATAACAACAGTATAAGTTAAATGAGTATGCCTAAATTATTGTCGATCAATTACTTGTGTATTGAAAGTAAACATCAGGAGTAAAAGGCTTAATACTATTATAGTCATTCCATATGAGCATTTTCACTTTCTTATTCCAGCTTCTTTTCTTAAATTGCAAACAAATCTTGATCTATGAAAAATTTATTTACGCCTATTCTTTTACTCATGAGTTCATTGGCCATAGCACAGTTTTCGGTTGAAGAACATAATGGAGATCCTCTGGTTGATGGCCAGACCGTGAGCTATGGTATTTATGGTTACGGTGGGGCAGAATTGGACTTTTATGTCAACAACCTGTCTACTGCCGATCAAATCTTTATGAAATTACAATTTGTGAGTGCAGTAAATGATGACGGCTCTGGTGTAGAGGCGTGTTTTGGTCTTTGCTACACCGACCTTGTTGTCGGGGCCTCTTATCCTCCAGGAACGGAAGTAGTCACTATCGAGCCAGGACAAAACCAAGGCGGTATAGGGGATCACATTGTCAATTTAAGTGATGGTGGAGGAAATCCTATTGAATATGTATTCAGATGGTATCAAGTGGATGCCAATGGGACCCCATTTGGAGATGATTTGTCCATTACCTACCGTTATGATCCGAATTTGGGACTACAAGGTCAAGAAGTTGACGCATTTGCCTTGGCCACGAATGTGAATCACGTGCTGCCTGTTCAAGTGAATGAGCCTGTGTCGCTCACACTATATGATCTACAAGGACGTCATATTTCTCAACAGAAATTAGAGGCTGGCACCCACCAAATTGCTGTAGGTCATTTGGCCTCACAAATGTATTTGGCGATTCTCGAAGATGCTTCAGGGCACCGTTCAGTAATCAAGTTCATGAAAAAATAAGACATTTTTATGTCACAAAAAAAAGCCCGAAGCAAATGCGCTTCGGGCTTTTTTTTATTGTTTCAATAAGTGATTAGAAAGTGACATTTAGATTCATGCTAAAGCCATTGTTTTCTGGAACAAAGCGGCAAACACCACCAACACAAATCAGACCGCCACGTTGCCGTCCATAGTTCATGGCAAATCGCGTGCGTCCTTTTGTAAAGCTTCCTCCTGTATTGTAATAATGGATCTTTCCTTCTCCACCATAATTATAGGCATCTGCGGCGTATATGGACCATTTAGCGTTAAAATTATATTCCACTACAGCCCCTGACCAGTTTTTGCGGTCTTGTTCTGTGCTTAGGTATTGCAACACGCCCCGAACAGAGCGTCCTTTACCCAATTTATAGGTGCCCTCAGCCACCAAAATAGTGGCTTTAATATCGCCCTGACTCCCCAGTGGCCCGCCAAGAACGACTCCTTTGTCAGCAATAATGTTCTGATAGGTCAGCACCGAATTAAAAGTCTTGCTCCAGCGATTTTTGATTTCGGTATTGATGTCTCGAAAATAGCGATTGCCTTCCCCAATAAAAGCAACATCATAAGATTGGTCTTCATAAAAGGTTGCGTCAAGACCTGCCCAATAAGAGAAATTTGCTGCGACTTTAGTGCCGATCTTGCCTAGGGTGCTTTCTTTGGGAAATGAAAAAAAGAGGTCCGATTGGACACCCACTTCTCCCGCACGTTGATCTAATGGATCGGTAATGAGCCTGGGTTGTGCATTGTAGACATATATATTGGTCAGCAGATAATCTTGTTGCTTGGTCAGTGCCGGGGTGTAATTGATTAATTCTTGATTGAACTGGTTGCCCTCTGCCAAACGATCTGAATAAAAGCTAAAGTTTTCTAGGCGACGAAAGGTAGCACTTGTTCCAAGCCCTTTTTTAGAATACCCAATATTGGCCTGAAGGGCCGTACCATCGTATAATCGATTAGAAACTAATGTGCCTTCGTTGGCAATAACGTCTGGATCCTTCTTTATGGCTTCTATACCCCCGTAAAATTGTCCGGAACCCCAGTCCAGTCGACCACTGTAGGCGGCTACATTAGTGGGAATCAAACTATTGGTTCCTCTGTCTTGAAATCGATTGACGTAACTTCCACCGATGCGCAGATCCAGTAGCGACCATTGCATTTTTTGGCTTAAGTCAACGTTAAGATCAAAAGCATTAATGACCCCTTCGGACAGTTCAAAACCATTACGCTGTTGGCCAATAAGTCCTGTAAAAGCGATATATTCAGTAGGATTAAATTTAGCGCGAACTCCTTGAAACGCTGAGTTGATCCCTAATTGCCTGTCTTCCCAACCTCTTAAGATAAGGCCGTTTCCGAATTGCTCATAAAAATAACCGGCGGTCAAATCTAATTGGTCGTGCTTAAAGTTAAGGTAATAGGTGGCGATGCCATTTTGATTGTCAAATGTTGGGCTATATCCCAAAAGGGCAGAAGGCATATAACTTTCATGTTGGAGCCCTGCGGTAAACTCACCATAATTATAATTCAGCTGGAAATAACTGTTCGCTCTAAAGGCATCCTCTGGAGCAATAAAACCGGGTTCAGATGCAGACACCTTGAGATCAAAGTCGTCGAGCAGCCATTGGCTGTTCGATTCAAAACCACCAAACAGAGATCCCTGAGGGGTCTGTCCAGAGACATTAAGGGCCGCAGCAAGGCCGCAAATGGCCAAAAGATATTTCATAATGAGCAGTTTAAGATGGTATTACTTGGCGTTGGCCAAAATTTGTTCATAAAGTTCGTCTTCAGCACCTGGAGCATAACCCGAATGACGATAAACAATGACGCCATCCTTGACCAGAATTGTTAAAGGAACAGTGGCGGCACCCAGAGCGCGTTTTACATCGTTGTTGGTGTCGAGCAAAATGGTGTAGTCCCATCCTTTGCCATTAATCATTGGTTTAACCCGTTTCACAGTGCGCGCATCATCAATGGAGATTGCGATCAGTGAGACTTCTGTTTCGTCTTGCCAGTCTTGATAAACCTCGCTTATGGCATCCAGCTCTTTAATGCACGGAACGCACCAAGTCGCCCATAAAGAAATAACCACCAATGATTTTGAAGCGGTAGCCTCAGACAAGCTTGTCGTGGTTCCTTCCAAGGTTTTTAGAGATACATCCGGAAGTAAATCTTGTGCATTACCGCCGAAACTAAAGAGGAGAAAACCTAGAATAATGAGCTGTTTCATGTTTGTTGGATCATATTGATGGCGCACAATATTAAGCAAATTTTATCTGATAGCTTCAATTTTTTTAGGTCTATCAAAGAATAGAGCCGCATCGATATGGCCTAAATTTTAAAAATAATACTACTTTAGCAAGAATGAATTTTTTTAATCCCCCTTCAATAGTTTTGTTATGATGCAACGAATAATTTTTATGGCTTTGGGTCTGTCATTGTTGTTGACCGGATGTAGTGAAAAAGAGGACTTTTCTTCATTTGAAGAAGTTATCATAGAGCCTATTGAAATTGGCCTCACCTTTCGTAAAGCGTCTTTACGCAATCAAGAAGTTGTTTTTCAAGTGTTTGATGAGCAGTCGAACGACATCACACAAAGCAGTCTATTTTATGTAGATGGCAGTCCTATTTCAGGCAATGTGTTCGTTTCAGAAAGTGAGGGTGCCTTTGCTATTTATGCAGAATATGAGGAGAATGGCATCGTTTCTACTACGGATACCGCTGAATTTTATGTGATTATCCCGACCAAAAATGTCTTGGTAGAAGACTACACTGGGACCTGGTGTGGTTACTGCCCTGCCGTGTCAGCTGCCGTGGATGAAGTACAATTCTTAACCGATCATATCTCTTTGGTGGCCTTGCACAATGGAGATGATCTATCCCTTTCTATTGAGCCCCAAATACGTGAAGGCTTGGGCGTTCCTTCGGGATCTCCGCGTGCCCGCATCGATCGTACTAACGTTTGGGGAGCAGGTGTTCCTCCTATTTTTCCTGCCCAAGAGGTGATGAATCTAGCAGGAATTCCATCCTCGATCGGGATTGCTGTAAGTACAGAAATGATTGGTGATGATCTTCAGTTGCGTATCAATGTGGCCTCAGAGGAAACTTTGCTCGACAGAAAATTGGTGGTTTACATCACCGAAGATGGGCTCTTGCGCGACCAAACCAACTATTACAACGAGGACGCCACGAGTCCGTATTTCGAACTGGGGAACCCCATGATCGATTTTGAACAAAAACATGTTTTGCGTGCAACCCTTACTGATGCGGTAGGAGATCCGATCCCAACCACTGAAGCATTAACAGATTACACGGTTAATTTTATCTATACGGTGCCATCTGATATGGTTGTTGCTGAACTTGGTGTTGTGGTTATGGTTGTCAAAACAGACAATACAGCACTCAATACACAATACGTGCATGTTGGTGAATCTGTTCCTTATAATTAAAGGACTGCTCCAATAAGTGTTACTTCGAACAAAAAAAAGCCCAACTTAGTTGGGCTTTTTTTATACACTTATGATTCTAGAAAGGGATACCTGTAATCTGTTGGGGTGACCAAGAGTTCCTTAACGGTTCTTGGTGAAACCCAGCGATAGAGGTTGATCTTGCTTCCTGCCTTATCATTGGTTCCGCTCGCTCGTGCGCCACCAAAAGGTTGCTGGCCTACAACGGCCCCAGTAGGCTTGTCGTTAATGTAGAAATTACCCGCAGCATTTTCTAAAGCACGCACAGCCTGTTCAAGAGCATAGCGGTCTTGGCTGAATACGGCTCCGGTCAATGCATAGATACTGGTTTGGTCTACTAAGATGAGGGTTTCTTCCCATTGGTCATCGGGATAGACAAATACCGTCAGGACGGGGCCAAACAACTCGGTCGACATCGTCTCATAATGAGGGTTGGTTGTTTTGATGACTGTTGGTGCGATAAAATACCCTTTAGATTTATCATAGGTACCACCAAAAATAATTTCGGCGTCACTGGCCGCTTTCGCGCGATCGATATAATGCGCTAGCTTGTCAAAGGATCCTTCGTGAATCACTGCGGTCACATAATTCGAAAAGTCTCCCGGAGAGCCCATCGTGATAGTGGATAAGTCCTCCTTAATGTGGTCGTGTACTTCTTGCCATAGGCTTTCTGGTATATAGCAACGGCTTGCTGCGCTACACTTTTGTCCTTGAAATTCAAAAGCGCCACGAACCATAGCTGTTGCCAGCTGCTTAGGGTGTGCCGAATGGTGTGCGACGATAAAATCTTTACCACCAGTTTCTCCAACAATGCGCGGATAAGTTTTGTAATGATGGACATTAGTACCAATTTTTTTCCATAAATCTTGAAAGACATGCGTGGACCCCGTGAAATGCACTCCGCTGAAATCGCGACTGGCCAGCACAGTGTCCGTAATCATTACCGGATCGCCCATGATCATATTGATGACTCCAGCAGGAACCCCAGCTTCTTTAAAAACATCCAAAACGACCTGTGCGGAATAAACTTGACTGTCACTGGGTTTCCAAACAACAACATTGCCCAACATCGCTGCACTTGCAGGAAGGTTGGCGGCAATGGCCGTAAAGTTAAATGGTGTGATGGCATAGATGAATCCTTCGAGCGGACGGTATTCTAATCGATTCCATGTATCACTCGAAGATTTAGGTTGCTCTTGGTACATTTCAGTCATGTAGGCCACATTAAAGCGCAAAAAGTCAATGAGCTCACAAGAGGCGTCAATTTCGGCCTGATGAATGGTCTTTGATTGGGCCAACATGGTGGCTGCATTAATTTTAGCGCGGTAAGGACCTGCAATAAGTTCTGCAGCCTTCAAAAAGATTGCGGCGCGTTGCTCCCATGGTGTTGTTGACCATGCTTTTCGCGCTTCGAGTGCTGTTTCAATGGCCAAGGCAACATGTGATTTTTGCGCCAAATGGTAATGACCCAAAAGATGTTTGTGGTCATGGGGAGGGGCCATGGTCGCCGTTTGATCGGTTCGAATTTCTTTGCCGTTGATGTAGAGCGGTACTTCTAAATTACTGTGGTACATTGTCTCATAAGCAGCGGATACAGCAGCCCTTTCAGGACTGCCCGGTGCATATGATTTTATTGGTTCGTTAATTGGTTCAGGTACCGTAAAAAATCCTTTTCCCATGATCGTTTTTTTTATTTAGATTCGACCCCGAAGGTACAAAAAAATGATAGGGCGACCAATGGTCTTTTTGGGTAAAGCCGCCAAGTACCATATCGATTTTGGCCATGTCATTGGGGCTGAGATGCGGCGAGTCGCTGCTAATTTGTAGTAATGGTATTGGAGTTGCCTTGACCCAGACCAATCAATTGATCATAACGATCGCCCGGTCCGCGGTAATAGACCAATACACTATATTGGTTCTCGGTCTGCCAGTAATTGCCATCAATAGCGCCAATATTGATGGTTCCATCTTTTGCTTCCAAGGCAAAATTGTAGTTGTAAAAACCTTGCTTGAGCAGTAAAATGGTTTCGTATAACCCTGAATCTGCATTGTAAAGTAGTTCGTTAGCTTCGTTGAGGTCGTAATTGTTGAAGTTTCCGTAGACATAAATTTTTTGACCATCGAGCGCTTCGTTATACCGCAAGGCAAAATGGGTGAAAATGTACTCGGCCTCAATCTGGCTATTTTCGGCCCCTAAAGCCCGAACCACAAAATTACCATTGATATCTGGGGAGTAGGTGTAAGGTCGGTCTTTTCTTGGGTTTTGGGTATAGAGATAATGCTCGAACAAATCATTGAGTTCGATGCGGCGGATCCCGACATTGGCTACCCGAGCTTCTTTACTGTCAAAATTCAGAAATTCATTGCCGGCCCAAAAAGCGGCAGACTGGTCGTATCGGTAGATCAATTCTTGCCCCAAAGTATATTGTGGCTTTAAATCGGTAATGGCTGTTTTTAAATTGCTGTTTTGCAGTACCATGGTTTTGACCGAACGATCTGGATTGATCAGCAGCTTGTCGTTACTGTAAATGGTAAACTGGACGGTCTGCTTGGTGTCGCTAAAGGCAAGATCTCTAGAACGTTTGATGGCAACACCAACCGTTACTTGGTCTTCAATGACCATAAATTTTCTAGAAAACACAAGTGCGCCATCGTCGTTGTAGATATGGATCATGTAATTCCCGCTTTTTTTGATGGCTCGCGTTTCGCGATTGGGAAAAGCCAATTGATAATGCGCATAGAGCTGCAATGAATTGAACGAATTGACGTACTGTTCAATTCTTACATCGTCAAAGCCATCAAGATATTCTCCTTTGGATAAATCACTCGGAGTCCAATCAAAATTATAGTGGGTAATTCTGTAATAATAATCGGCTTCATCTGCGCGCAAATCGTCAAAAGAAAGTGCTAATCGGCCCCCAAGTCTGATGATGGGTAATTGTGCTTGATTGGTACCCCCTTGAAATTGGACCGATTTGATGTAATAAGGTTCTGGTATTTCATCAGTTTGACTGGACAATAGCCAGGGGCTGATAAGGGTTATAAAATAGAGAAGAAGGATACGCATGACAATAAATTAGAAGCTAAATATAGGTAATTTTTGGGAGCTGATATAAAGCACGAAAGGCAGGCAAAATGTGGCTTAGAAATTTATAATTATTTATTATGGAAAGCACTTTTTAATTTTTAAATTTGCAGTCCTTAAAACAGAGATTTTTCTGCTTTAAGTCACGATAAAGAGAACTTTAATTTACATATCCATGTCCAAAGACATTAAGATTAAAAAGGGTCTTAACATTAATCTTAAAGGCGAAGCAGAAAAAACTCTATCCAAAGCACCTCGTGCCGCATCTTTCGCCATAAGACCAAAAGATTTTCACCTCGTCACGCCAAAAATGGTCCTCAAAGAGGGCGCAAAGTTCAAGGCTGGTGAGGTTTTATTTTACGACAAGAATAACGCGTCTGTAAAATTTGTCGCTCCGGTCAGCGGAACCTTGACAAGCATTGAGCGCGGAGCCAAGCGGGTCATCACGCAATTGCTCATCCAGGCGGATACCGCAGATACTTATTTTTTGAATCCTGTTTTGGATCTGAACAAAGCCACTGGTGAGGAGCTTAAAGCGCATTTATTGGCTTCTGGTTGTTGGCCATTCATTACCCAACGACCGTATCATGTCATGGCACATCCAGACCATAGCCCAAAAGCTATTTTTATCTCAGGATACACCACGGCACCATTAGCAGCAGACCTCGATTTTACCCTGATTGGTAAAGAAGCTGAATTGCAGGCGGCGGTGACGGCATTGAGTAAATTGACCCATGGGCAGGTACATATCTGTATTGGCGGCGATAGCAATTCTCCGCTAAAAGGCCTTAACCATTGTCAGGTACACTCTATTTCTGGGCCACATCCTGCAGGTAATGTTGGGGTGCAGATCGCTCAGATAGATCCAATCAACAAAGGTGAGACCGTTTGGACCGTGAAGGCCGAAGATTTGGTGATCATCGGCGAGCTCTTATTGACCGGTAAATTTAATGCTGAGCGCATTGTTGCTTTAGCTGGATCCTCGTTAGGTGCGCCACAATATTATGCAGCGATCATTGGCAGCGAAGTTGCTCCACTGATCAGTGAAGCCCAATTGGTAGCGCAAAATTCACGTGTGATCTCTGGTGATGTCCTTTCAGGAAGAGCCATTGACTTACAAGGTTATTTGGGGTATTTCGACAACACCATTAGCGTGATTCCGCAAGGGGACGATTATGAATTATTTGGGTGGAATAAACCCGTTTTTGATAAAATATCTTCTACGCGAGCGTTGACTTTTTCGTGGATGCAACCCAATAAGAAATACGACCTTAATACCAACACCAACGGTGAGCATCGTGCTTTTGTGATGACGGGTAATTACGAAGAGGTGTTCCCTATGGACATCTTCCCGTTACAAATCTTAAAAGCGTGTATGGTTCAAGATTTGGATCAAATGGAAGCCCTCGGCATGTACGAAGTGGCTCCAGAAGATTTTGCTTTGACAGAATTTGTTTGTGTATCCAAGCAGCCACATCAAAAAATCATTCGCGAAGGATTAGACCTTATGTATAAAGAAATAGGATAATTATGGGATTGAAACAATCATTACATACCTTAAAAGAAAAGTACAAGGGCCAGAAAATGGCGCCGGCGTTCAATGCCTTGCATACTTTTTTATACACGCCCAATGAAATCACCCATGATGGCACGCACATCAAGGTGGTTGATGATTTGAAGCGGACCATGAACACGGTCATTATGGCCATGGTTCCTTGTTTGATTTTCGGCATGTTCAATGCGGGTTATCAGCATTATTTGGCCATAGGTGAAATCAATGCGGTGAGCAGCGGGTTTTTCAGCTCAGAATTCTGGCAGTGGTCGAATTTAGTCTTTGGCGCCTGGAAAGTTCTGCCCTTGGTTTTGGTGTCTTATGGCGTTGGTTTGGCTGTCGAATTCTTGTTTGCAGTCATCAAAGGCCACGAAGTAGAAGAGGGTTATTTGGTTACCGGAATGCTTGTGCCGCTGATTGTTCCTGTGGATATTCCATTATGGATGTTGACCATCGCTGTTGTTTTTGGTGTGGTCATCGGTAAAGAAGTTTTTGGTGGTACCGGAATGAATATTTTGAACCCGGCCTTGACCATTCGGGCCTTTTTGTTTTTTGCTTATCCAACATGGATGAGTGGCGATAAGGTATGGGTTGCTGGGGCGCAAGAACGCGCCAATGAGTTGGCAGCCGGCATGAAAGTCGACAGCATCTCTGGCGAAACTATTTTAGGGAGTCTCGCGCAAAACAAATCCATGGGTTACGAACTATGGGATATGTTTTATGGATTTATTCCTGGATCGGTAGGGGAAACCTCTACAGTTCTCATCCTTATTGGTGCCCTTATTTTGATCTTTTCAAAAATTGCCAGCTGGCGCATCATGTTATCTGCCGTAATAGGAGCGGTCGTCATGGGCCTCATTTTTAATGGTGTCGTTGATGCGGGATGGATTAATTCAGGCAGTGGTTTTTATGGACTCATGAGCACGCCATATTGGAATCATTTGATGATTGGCGGTTTGGCCTTCGGTATCGTTTTTATGGCGACCGATCCCGTGACTGGTTCTCAGACCAACAAAGGCAAATGGATTTATGGATTCTTTATAGGGTTTTTATCCATCATGATACGGGTTTTCAATCCGGCTTACCCAGAAGGGGTGATGTTGGCTATATTATTGATGAATGTATTTGCGCCAACTATCGATCATTACGTCGTAGAAGGCAATATAAAAAGAAGATTAAATCGTTTAAAAGTTAAAAACGTTTAGACATGGCCGTAAACAGAGATAAGAATAGTTATACCATTGGTTTTGCTGTAGTAATGGTATTTGTAGTGGGAACCTTGCTCGCAGGGTTGTTCATGTTGTTTCGACCGCAAATAGAAGCCAATGAGCGTTTTGAAAAGCAACAGAACATCCTTTATGCCCTTGGGGTCAACCTAAATTCAGGACCAAATGATGTGGCTTTTATCCCCACCGATATTGTGTCTGCTGAATTTGCCAAGTACATCACAAAGCAGGTAGTCATCGAAGGCGATCAAGTAATCGAAGATGACAACGCCTTTCTTATAGACGTTAAGAAAGAAGCGACCAAAGCAAAGAACGCGGCTTACACCAGAAAATTACCTTTGTTTATTGGACAGAAAGACGGCAAGAATATATACGTTGTACCGGTAAGAGGTAAAGGATTGTGGGATGCCATCTGGGGCTTTGTGGCCATGGATGATACCATGACCATTCAGGGGGTTTATTTCGACCACAAAGGAGAGACTCCTGGCCTTGGTGCTGAAATCAAACAACGCTACTTTATGGATGATTTCGCAGGCGAAAGCTTTTTGACTGGAGGCAGCTTTAATGGCATTGCTGTGGCTAAGGGAAACAATGATCCAAAGAACTTGATCAAAGATGACCAGGAGGTTGATGCCTTGGCTGGAGCTACTATTACTGGAGACGGCCTGAGTGCCATGCTCCAGAAGGATGTAAAATTATACGTGCCTTACTTTAAATCTTTAAATAATTAAGCATGGGTTTATTATCAAAAAAAGACACTAAGTTAATTCTTGATCCTTTGTCGGATGACAATCCAATTACCATTCAGGTTTTGGGTATTTGTTCAGCACTAGCCATTACGGCGCAACTCAAGCCATCGATTGTTATGGCCGTATCGGTCATTTTCGTTTTGGGTATCGGTAACGTAGTTATTTCGCTTATGCGTAATATCATACCATCAAAAATCCGCATCATCGTTCAATTGATTGTTGTGGCGACTTTGGTAATTATTGTAGATCTCATACTCAAGGCCTTCGCCTATGAGCTCAGTAAAGAGTTATCCGTTTTTATAGGACTGATCATCACCAACTGTATCATTATGGGCCGCTTTGAGGCCTTTGCCCTTGGTAATGGACCATGGCGATCCTTCCTAGATGGCGTAGGTAATGCCTTAGGATATGGTGTGATCCTGATTGTCGTCGGATTTTTTAGAGAGTTATTGGGATCAGGAACCTTATTTGGTTTCAAGGTCCTAGGGGACTCTGTAGAAAAAACAGGTTTGTACGCTATTGGTTACGAAAACAATGGTTTTATGGTTTTACCCCCAATGGCACTTATTGTGGTGGGGATCATCATCTGGGTACAACGCTCAAGAAACAAAGCATTAATTGAAGATCATTAAAAACATAAGTAAACCGCAATAGGACCCTTTTAGGACTGAGCCGCATTTACATATCGAATACAAACTATATGGAGCATTTAGAATTATTTTTTAAATCAATTTTTGTCGATAACATGGTGTTTGCCTATTTCTTAGGGATGTGCTCATACCTTGCTGTTTCGAAAAAAGTAAGTACCGCAGTGGGATTAGGTGCTGCAGTCATATTTGTCCTCACCGTTACAGTTCCTTTGAACTGGTTATTGGATCAATATATTTTGCAACGAGGCGCTTTGAGCTGGCTAGGTGCAGAATATGCAGATTACGACTTGAGTTTTCTTTCTTTCATCTTGTTTATCGCCACGATTGCGACCATGGTCCAATTGGTTGAAATCATTGTGGAGAAGTTTTCCCCGTCGCTTTATAACTCTTTAGGTATCTTTTTGCCCCTGATTGCTGTGAACTGTGCAATTTTGGGAGGATCTTTATTCATGCAATCTCGTGAAATTGAGACTGTCGGTCTGGCCCTAAACTATGGGTTCAGTAGTGGTATTGGCTGGTTCTTGGCTATTGTTGCCATTGCAGCGATTCGTGAAAAAATCAGATACAGCAACGTTCCTGCTCCGCTTAGAGGTTTGGGAATTACATTTATTATTACAGGGCTCATGGCCATTGGTTTTATGAGTTTTGGTGGTATGCTAACTGGTGGTGACTCAGAAGAGGTCGCTGAGGTTATTGTTACTGTACCGGTGCCAGTCATGACTCAAGAAGTGGAAAACACGGCTGTAGAGGCCAACGAAGCATTAGAAGTTGAAGTTTCAGAAATAACAGATAAATAATATGTTTTTAGTCGCAAGTACAGGAGGAGTAATCGTCGCAACAGTCGCCGCCTTTTTGGTGTTGACCTTGTTGTTGGTGGCGTTATTATTATTCACCAAACAAAAATTATCGCCATCTGGACCCGTGAAAATCACGATCAATGACGCGCGCGTCATTGAGGTGGCTAGTGGAGAGACCTTATTATCAACACTAGGAAACAATAAAATATTTTTGCCTTCGGCTTGTGGCGGCGGTGGAACTTGTATCCAGTGTGAATGTCATGTCTTAAGTGGAGGAGGGGAAGCCTTGCCTACAGAAACACCACATTTCAGCAGAAAAGAATTGGCTGATGGCGCCCGTTTGTCGTGCCAAGTCAAAGTAAAACAAGACATGAATATCCATATTCCTGAAGAAGTGTTTGGGATCAAGAAGTGGGACGCAACAGTGGTACGTAACTACAACGTTGCTTCTTTTATCAAAGAATTTGTGGTCGAGATTCCACAGGATATGAACTACAAGGCAGGAGGGTATATTCAAATCGAAATTCCACCATGTGAAATCAGTTACAAGGACATGGACATTACCGCGCATCCCCAGGAGCACGAAACCCCTGATATGTTCCAAGCGGAGTGGGACAAGTTTGGTATTTGGCCGTTGGTGATGAAAAATACCGAAACTATTGACCGCGCTTATTCCATGGCCTCTTTCCCAGCAGAAGGACGGGAAATCATGCTTAATGTGCGTATTGCAACCCCGCCATGGGATCGTGCAAAGAACCAATGGATGGACGTGAATCCAGGGATTGCTTCTTCTTACATTTTTGCGCAAAAACCAGGCGATAAGGTTGTTATTTCAGGGCCTTACGGTGAATTCTTTATTAATGAATCGAACTCCGAAATGCTTTATGTCGGCGGAGGTGCAGGTATGGCGCCAATGCGTTCACACCTTTATCACTTATTCAAAACCCTCAAAACAGGACGTACGGTGACTTACTGGTACGGTGGTCGTTCCAAAAGAGAATTATTTTACTTAGACCACTTTAATGAACTTGAGCAAGAATTTGATAATTTCAAGTTTTATTTAGCCTTGTCTGAGCCATTACCTGAAGATAATTGGAAAGTAAAAGCAGATATTAATGATACGGCCGGTGATGGATTTGTCGGGTTTATTCACCAGGTGGTAATTGACAACTACTTGAATCATCATGAGTCACCGGAGGATATCGAATTGTATTTCTGTGGCCCACCACTGATGAACCAAGCGGTTCAAAAAATGGGAGAAGACTTTGGGATCCCAGATGAGCATATCCGATTTGATGATTTCGGAGGATAACTACAAAAAAAGACCGGACCTCTGGTCTTTTTTTGGCGCATAAAACAAGCGATTATGGACGCGCAATTATCACGGCAAGAATTACATAATTTGGCGATGAACATCGTCGGAAAAGATTTGGAGGGCCAAGGTTATGAATTTTTGGGCATCAATTCTGATATAAAAAAGAACCCCCAGTTCGTGGCCCTTAGAGACAAGTTGTTGCACTTTGTCATTGTCCGTGCAGTGGCTTACCCCAACGAGCCTCAAGTATATGATGCGGCGTTTATGGAAACCATCACCACCCATGCCAAAAATTTTGAAGCCAAGGTTTTTTATGCTGGTGTTGGATTGGGCCATGGAACGGATTATGCGTTGCCCCCCATTAAGAATGAACCTTATACACAACTTTACCGAGGGCTTCAAGAATTATGATAAGATGAGAGGGATTATTTACATTTTGGCAATGTTAGTTGTCTTGGGCTGTAACGATGAATCAGGAGTTAAGGTGCTTCGCGGTCAGGCCTTTGGAACGACCTATCAGATTCAGTATTATGGACATCCGCTTGCGCAGACAGTGGCTGTAGGCGTCGATTCTGTTGTGAGGCGTGTCAACGCATCCATCAGCACCTATCAAGACAATAGCTTGATCTCTGCCATTAATCGTGGAGAGACTCATATAAAAGTCGATTCCACTTTTTTGGCTGTATTTAATCTGTCACGAGAAGTTTATAACAACACCGATCGGTATTTTGACCCCACAGTGGGCATCTTGAGAAATGCTTACGGCTTTGGTCAAAATCGGGCAATAGAAGTCCTTTCTGGCGCTGTATTGGATTCTTTGTGTCTCAGGGTAGGATTAGATAAAGTCTCTTTGGACTCTAGTGGAAGTATCACAAAGATGTATCCCGAAATATACCTTGACTTTAATGCCATCGGTAAGGGTTATGGAATTGATTTAATAGGCCTTCATCTGGAGTCTTTAGGAGTGACAGATTATTTGGTGGAATTAGGTGGTGAAATTCGGGTCAAAGGAACAAACCGGACCAAGCAAAAGTCATGGACGATCGGGATTGAAGCACCCAGCCAGAACGAGAACGAAAGAATTATTGCCCGAACTCTAGAATTAGATAACCAAAGTATGGCGAGTTCTGGAAACTACCGAAAATTCAGAGTCGACTCCTTAACGGGATTTCGCTTTGTCCATACCATTGATCCATTGACATGCTCTGCTGAGCAAAGCAATGTGACCAGTGCCACGGTATTGGCGGCAACCTGTGCTGAAGCCGATGCCTATGCTACGGCCTTTATGGCTATGGGATTGGAACGATCCATCAAAGTCCTCGAGACACAAAAGCACCTGGCGGCTTACTTGACTTATATTGACCAGGATCAGCATACCCGCTGGTATGCCACAATGGGACTGGAAGAGCGTTTAGGCTATTGATTTAAAGGCTACAGGAACGCGTTCGCCCTTGGCCAAGCGGTAACGGTCTATTTCTTCTGGAGTCAATGTGCTGGTAAGGTCTACCGCCTTCACTTCAAAACCCACAGAGCGTAGGCGATCAAAATAATCCATGCCATAAATGCGTACATGGTCATATTGACCAAATATTTTGGTGCGCTCTTTTGGATCGGTGATGCGATCATCCTGATAAGTTTCTGCACGATCAGCGGCATAGGGCACTTGGAGGATGGCCATGCCCGATGGGGCAAGAATCCGATATAATTCACGCATAGCGGTTATATCATCCGGGATATGTTCTAGCACGTGGTTGCATATCAAGACATCAAAAGCATCGTTCTCAAATGGCAGGTCCATGATATCTGCCTGGACATCTGCCAAAGGAGAGTTAAGATCGGTTGTGGTGTACGTGAGGTTTTTTAGGCGCTTGAATCGATGATAAAAGGCCTGTTCCGGAGCAAAATGCAAGACCCGCAGTGGCGCGGTAAAAAAATTCGTTTTACGCTGGAGATATAACCAGCACAGTCGGTGGCGCTCGAGGGATAAAGTCCCAGGAGACAATACATTGGGCCTTACTTGGGCATATCCATAAGGCAAAAATGTTCTATAACCACGGCCGTCTATGGGATCAATATAGCGGCTCCCGCGATAGGCTAAGCTCAAAATGGGCCGCAAGTAGTGACTCAAGGAAATGAGCCATGGACGAGGCAGCGTATTTAAAATGAGTTTAAAAAGAGCCTTCATATGAATTTGCTAGATAGAAAAAGATTTTTGTCTAAAAGGGGTTTCCTCCTCAGAGGTAATGCCCAGAGCATCATAGACATATGCAAAAGTGCTCAATAGCTCAGGTTTGCCATCGATCAGTGCAATATTGTGTTCAAAATGGGCGCTTGGCTTTTTGTCTTGGGTGACGATGGTCCAGCCATCGGGAAGCTGCTTCACACGATGCGTCCCCATATTGATCATCGGTTCTATGGCGATGGTCATGCCTTCGACAAACTTTTTCCCACGGCCTCTTTTGCCGTAGTTGGGAACCTCTGGATCTTCGTGCAGTTTTCGGCCCAAGCCATGTCCGACTAAATCACGGACCACACCATAGCCATTTTCCTCACAATGTTGCTGTACCGCGAAACCGATGTCGCCTACACGATTGCCTTGGACGAATGCCGCGACGCCCAGATACAATGAATTTTTGGTGACTTCTAATAATTTTTTTGTTTGTGGAGCCACATCGCCCACTTCGAATGTGTAGGCGTGATCTCCATAAAATTCGTTCATCAGCACACCGCAGTCTATAGCCACAATATCCCCATTCTCAAGTGCTTTTTCATTGGGCAATCCGTGCACAACAGCCTCGTTGACACTGGTCAACAAGGTCGACGGGCACCCATAGAGTCCGAGGAACCCAGGAACTCCTTTGTGGTCTCTGATAAAGGCCTCAGCCATTTGGTCCAATTTCTTTGTGGTTACTCCAGGTTGCACCTCTTTGGCGAGCATGCCCAGCGTTTTAGAAACCAATAGGGCGCTTTGCCGCATTAACTCTATCTCTTCAAGGGTCTTTATCTGAATCATAATGCGCTGTTGATTTTGTCGGGAAAATGGGTTGCAATAAATTGTAGTAATTCGTCGTTTTTCTGCGAACCGATCAAGAATTTATTACCATTTTCTAGGTTGATGGCCAGGCCTTTGGCGCCACTTATGTTGTAGACGGTACCATAGGTAGTATATGGCCGAATGCCCCATCCGCCGACAAATCCGTAGTGCACTATGCCCATGTTTTTGATCTCGTCCCAGGCAATTTTTTTGGTGACAAATGGCGCAAAAATCATGGAGACCCCCTCCTTGTTAATGTGGGTATACAAACGCATCCATCGAAAAAAGACAACCATGGCAACACTAAAAATAAAGTACACAACGATGCCGTTATCAGACATGGGTTTTGACCCAAATGGTTCGCCTAGGACCAGTTGCTGGTACATCCCATATATTGCAGAGCCTAATAAGCCGAGAAGCAATAACCAAAGCCACCATTGGTTGAAACGTTGTTCTTCCTCAAAAACGATATGCTCCTTTGACTGATCAGTCGGCATATCCTGGGGTATAAGGTTGTCCGCTTGCAATCGTTCTAAGGTCTTTTTCAAGGGTTTCTTGTGTGTACTCAACAATTCTATTGACTTCAGATCCGTCTTTGAAGAGTATAATTGTGGGTACATATTCTAGGTCATAACCTTCTTCCAAATGATCGGGTGTGTCTTTGTCGTGCGAGACCGCGACCATCTCTAATTGACTCATTTTGAAATCCACAAGCCCCAGGAGTTTGATCAATGCGGGGACTTCCCTTTGGCTGTCCTCACACCAAGTACCCATGAACACTTTGATCGAATAATTTTTAAGCAGCGGTTTTAATTCGGTAACAACGTCCCTGTCGGGATTGTAGTCCTGGGCTGATATTTCAAACCATTCCTGATAAGGCATTGCTGTTAGGCCTTGTGTATTAATGGGCCCCAAAAGCATGGTGCCGTCATCGATGGTGTCGGCAACCTCTAGATTAATATCTGTGGCAGCCGGGGTCGTTTGATTGGTTTTGACACCATCTCCACAGGCGATGATTTGTGCGCCAAAAAGGACTAATAAGAATATTTTTTTCATGGTTTGGATCATTAAATGAGTGATTTTTCCGTCATGGCTAAAGGGGGCTCAATGGCCATAAGTTTGAGTATTGTTGGCGCGATAGACCCCAAAACCCCGGGGTTAATAAACGCATGATCAGGGTCGACCAAAATTACCGGCACGGGATTGGTTGTGTGTGCCGTATTGGGAGAGCCGTCTGGATTTTTCATGGTTTCACTATTGCCATGATCAGCAATAATTAAAGTGCTATAGCCATGCGCTAAGGCCACCTCAACGATTGATTCGGCACATTGATCTACTGTTTGGCAAGCCAATATCGCTGCGTCGATATCTCCCGTATGGCCTACCATATCTGGATTGGCAAAATTCAAGCAGATAAAATCTGCTGTTTCTTGTTCAATTTCAGGGATAATTCGGTCCCTGATGTCGTAGGCACTCATCTCAGGCTGCATATCGTAGGTAGCGACCTTTGGAGATGGACATAAGAGCCGGCGTTCTCCTTCAAATGGGATTTCTCTACCGCCATTAAAGAAAAACGTTACATGCGGATACTTTTCGGTTTCGGCAATCCTGATTTGTGTTTTTCCGGCTTTTTCCAATGTAGCGCCCAGGGTGTCTTCCAGGTTGTCCTTGTCATAAACGACATGGATATTTTTAAAGGTGTCATCGTAATTAGTCAGCGTAACATAATAGAGTGGCAAAGGTTTCATTTCTTGCGCTGCAAAAGCAGTTTGGGTCAATGCTTGGGTCAATTCACGTCCTCGATCAGTGCGGAAGTTAAAAAATATCACGACATCATTTGCCTTAATCGATACAGTTTGCTTATCGGATTGAGTCACCACTAGGGGCTCAATAAATTCATCGGTGATTCCCAATTGGTAGGAGTCATTCAAAGCGGCTGTAAGATCGTTGCATGTTGCGCCCGTGCCATGCACCAAAAGGTCATAGGCTTTTTTGACGCGCTCCCATCTTTGGTCACGATCCATGGCAAAGTAACGACCGATTAGGGTGGCCATTTTGGCACCCGTATCGGTCAAAGTTTGGGACAAGTCGTTGAGGTATTTTGGTGCGCTTTTAGGATCAACATCACGACCATCAGTAAAGCCATGTACATACATTTGCTCTAGCCCTTGACTTTTTCCAGCGATCAATAATGCCTTTAAGTGCGCCACATGGGCATGAACGCCCCCATCGGAGAGCAAGCCTATAAAATGAACTGGTTTGTTGTTTTCTTTGGCATAGCTAAAGGCCTCTTGAAGCACCTTCTCTTGGCTGAGTGTATCTTGAGTGACGGCTCGATTTATTTTGGCCAAATCTTGGTAAACCACACGTCCTGCACCTAAATTCATATGGCCGACTTCGCTGTTGCCCATTTGCCCATCTGGGAGACCTACATGTGCTCCATGGGTCAATAACTGGGCATTAGGGTACCGATTATACAGACTGTCGATAAACGGTGTATGGGCTTGGGCCACTGCAGAAACGGAGGCGTCTTGGGTCACACCCCAACCGTCTAATATCATTAAAATGACTTTTTTACTCATGGGCCTAGGTTAGCATACAAAGATAAGGAATACATCACTTTGGCCTTCGGAAATTCACCAAAAACCTTCTTCAGTTGCCGGTCAGACGCTTCTTTTACGCGGTCTGAATGCGTCAAAGTAATTTGGGATTGATGTCTTGCATATGTCCGGCTTTATAACGGTTCAAAAAACTTTTGGTCAGAACGGCTCCTCCGGGTAAGGCCAAATTTTTTAAAACCGACGTGAGCTCCAAAAGGTTATAAGCCCTTAGGTAGGGTATGGCAATAGGTGCATAGCTGTAGTGCCAAGGCTCGTGATTAAAACCAGTTCGGTCTGGATGATTGGTATAAACTTCAATAAAACCATATTCATGGGCATGCCTTTCCATCCATTCACGCATGGGGCAAAATACGCCTTGCCCGTAAAAATGTTCTGCTTCAAGCACCGAATTTGGTGCCTTGGGCAGGCCATCAATAAGATCTAGCTCTGTGCCCCAATGGTGGCGAGAGGTTCCGGGTATTGTGGAATATTCAATGATTTTTGTCACGGCCTGCTCGGGACTTAGTCCTTCTGCCGTGTATTTTAGGTATTTACGCCCATAAATCTCTTTTTGGCGTTCAAAACTGCGAAATGCAGAGACCACTTTTAGTTCTATACCGTCTGCTAAGGCTGCCTTTTTCATGGTCTCAAACGCTATGGCCGTTTCTCGATGCATTGTCGATCGGTAATCATTACCCACCAAGTCAAGCGGTGTCTTACCGGTCAATTGATCGACAGTAAAACGGGTCTCCTGAGCCTTAAGGCCATTGGATGTCAGCAGAAATAGGGCGCTTATAGCGATGAGTTGTTTTAAAATAGCACCGCCAAACATCAGTGTATGGTGTTAAGGTTTTGACCCGATGGAATATAAAAAGTCGGCTCATTTTTTTTGAAAATAGCGGCGTTATGAGGGCCTTTGAGGCTAATATCTTCTCCGTGTACGCGCAGCCAACTGCCTTCGCGTAGACCGATGACAGGGGTCTGGTTTTGGGTCAGGTATTCCCGTATCCTGGTTTCCCGAGTTTCGCCCATATGCACGCTGTTTAGGTCAGGCTCTATAAAATGTGGATTGAGGTTAAAGGGAATTTGTTGCAAGACCTCGTATTGGGGTGGATGTACAATAGGCATGTCGTTGGTGGTGGACATGGTTTGTCCGCAAATATTTGTTCCGGCACTGGTCCCTAAATAAGGTGTCCCCGCGATAAGTGCTGCTTTAAGTGGTTGCATGAGCCCCAAGTCGTAAAGGCGTTTGACCAGTAAAAAGGTATTTCCGCCTCCCGTAAAAAGGGCTTCGGCCTCATTGATGGCTTTAGCTGGGTCTGACTGCTCGTCCAGACCGATAACCTTGATCCCGATTGGCGCAAAAGCCTGAGCAACTTTTTGTGTATAGGCATGTTCTTGTATGCCTCCAGGTCTTGCATAAGGAACAAAAGTGATGCAACGCACTCCTTTAAAAAAAACACGTAATTCTGGAAGGAGGTATTCCAGAAAGTCGCTGCCATAAATTGTAGAGGTACTCGCTAATAGGAGGTTTTTCATATCATAAAGAACTAAGCCATGACTCAAATGTACTAATTAACTGGTAATATCTTATGCTACTTCGGTTTTGCAATTCCGATAATATAACAAGGGATAACGTTCGATTTATGGTCTTTTTTATGGTGTAAAAGGGCGGCGTAATTTTATGCTATTTTAATATAGAGTCTTGAGAATATTTGATAGGTTTGTGATGTCTTGTGCCTTTGCCAATTGGTAAAGGGGGTAGGTCTCAAACATGAATTTCTTTAGATGAGTTGGCAAAAAGCATTGTTATTTTTACTCTTGGCGGGCACCTTAAGTTCGCTGCAGCGGCATAAGTTTTATGTCAGCACCACCAATATGGAATACAATATACAAGCAACATCATTAGAAATTATTTGCACTCTATTTACGGATGATTTAGAGGCTGTTTTGCGCCAGCGTTATGATCCTAAAATTAAATTAGACCACGGTGATAACCGAACGCAGAATGAAATTTATATCAAAAAATATGTTTTGGGAAAGCTGTCCTTGCTGGCCGATCAAAAGCAGGTGCCTTTGGAGTATATTGGCTTGGCCTACGAAAATGATCAGGTCAAAATTTATGTTGAAGGGCGTGAGGTTAATGATTTCAACACCTTATTTGTTTCCAATAAAATATTGTTTGACTTATCTTCAGAACAGCAAAATATCATTCATGTCAAACACCGCGCACAGCGCAAGAGTCTGCTGTTATTTAACGAAAATCCAAACGGATTGTTAAATTTCAATTGATAGTTGCCGCCATGCTGCGAATAAAGTACTTTTAACGCTTCTTATTCTAACAATTACATCTATGAACTTCAAATGGACACCGATTGCGATTTTAACGCTTTGTTTTATGGCAGTTTTACCCGCGCAGGCCCAAGAGCAAGAGGCAGAGCAACCGCGCAAACCTGGTCATTATAACAACAACCGTTTTAAGCAGCTTTATCAAGAGTTTTCTACACCTAATCAATACCGATCGGCCAATGGAGCTCCAGGGCCTGCATATTATCAGCAACAAGCTGATTACGATATGACTTTGGAATTGGACGATGCCACTGCACGTATTTATGGTGAAGAGACCATTACCTATACCAACAATTCTCCTGATGTATTAGAATATCTTTGGGTGCAACTAGATCAAAACAAGCGGGCACGCGATTCCAAGAGCCCATTGATCGAAGCTAGTGGCGCTTTTCCTGCAGAAATGACCGGTAATTTTGTCGGCAAATATATGGGTGAAGGATTTGATGGTGGATTTAAAATAGACTGGGTTAAGGATGCCAATGGTCGTCCTCTGCCCCACATGGTCAACCGCACTATGATGCGTGTCGAGATGCCAAATCCTTTGGCTTCGGGTGATCAGTTCGAATTCTCTATTAAATGGTGGTATAACGTGCCAGATCATACCATTGATCGCGCACGAAGTGGTTATGAAGTTTACGACGATGGCAACAAAGGTTTTGTTATTGCACAGTTTTACCCCCGAATGGCGGTTTACAGTGATGTCGAAGGATGGCAAAACAGTCAATTTTGGGGGCGTGATGAATTTGCGCTGCCCTTTGGTGACTTTGATGTTTCTATTACAGTTCCTGCCGATCATATTATGGATGCGACAGGAGTTTTAGTGAACCGAAAAGAAGTTTTTTCTAAAGAAATGATGCGTCGTTTTGAACGTGCCACCCAAAGTTTTGATGCGCCCGTTATGATTGTGACTCAAGCCGAGGCGGAAGCTGCAGCAGCCAATGGAGTTGCAAACGGTATTCCAACGGCAAAAAAAACATGGAGATTTAAAGCAGAAATGGTTCGTGATTTTGGTTTCGCCACCTCGCGTCGTTTTATATGGGATATGATGGCAGTCAAAATAGGCAATCGTGATGTGATGGCAGTATCTATGTATCCGCCAGAAGGAAACCCGCTTTGGGAAGACTGGTCAACGCGTTTGGTTGCGAGTACTCTAGAGTCTTATTCGCGAATGACTTTTGACTATCCTTACCATAAAGCCATTTCAGTTCATGCCAAGAATCAGGGGATGGAATATCCTATGATTTGTTGGAACTATGGTCGTCCTGATAAAGATGGCACTTATAGTGAACGTACTAAATATGGAATGTTTGGGGTGATCATTCACGAGGTCGGGCATAACTTTTTCCCGATGATCGTCAACAGTGATGAGCGCCAGTGGACCTGGATGGATGAGGGAATCAATACCTTTGTTCAATATGTTGCCGAGCAAGATTTCGGGGCTCAGTATCCTGAAGCGATTGCACCAAATCTTGTCTACCCATCCCGCCGTGGTCCTGCAAAATCAATTGTTAGTTATATGTCTGGAGACCAGGACGAATTGGCTCCGATCATGACTAAAGGGCTCAATACTTATAATTTTGGGGCGAATGGTTATTCGAAGCCAGCCACGGGCTTAAATATTTTACGCACGACACTTATGGGTAAGGAGCTCTTTGATTACTCATTCAAAACCTATGCGCAACGTTGGATGTTCAAACACCCAACCCCAGAAGACTTTTTCCGCACCATGGAAGACGCCTCTGCTATAGATCTTGATTGGTTCTGGCGTGCATGGTTCTACACCACAGATTATACCGATATTGGTGTAAAAGAGGTCAAAAAATACTACGTCACTTCCAAGATCAATAGCCAGATGAAAGCGATGATGGCCTCCAGAGGAATGACCGAGAGCGATTTGCCTTCACTGGTCTACCTAGTGGAAGAAGGAAGTGAAGATTTTGACGAATCTATGCGTACCCAAACCCTAAATGATGTCGTAAGTCTCCAAGAATACTTGATGGATAAAATGACTCCAGAGGAACGTGCCGCCCTAAAAACACCGAATTATTTTTACGAGGTGACTTTTGAGAAGCCCGGAGGTATTCCCATGCCAATTATTGCAGAATATACTTATGCCGACGGAACTTCAGAGCGCGTGACTTATCCGGCCCAGATCTGGCGCCTCAACGACAAAAGCGTGGGTAAAGTTGTGGCCTCGCAGAAGGAGATTGTCAAAATTGTAGTGGATCCAGATGAGGAAACTGCCGACATCGATACCAGCAACAATAGCTGGCCTAAAGAAGAAAAGGCTGGTGAATTCCAGACCTTCAAAAATAACATCAAAGGGCAGTAATTATTTGAGATGTACACGCCAAAAGCCTCACAAGATTTGTGGGGCTTTTGTGTTTGTCATACCTAACTTTGGTATATTTGTTCTATGATTATGCCGTCTTTATTTATTAGTGGTGCCGAAATAGGCTTTATCATCTTTATCGTGCTGATGGTCTTTGGCGCTGATAAGGTGCCTGAGCTTGCACGCGGCTTAGGCAAGACCATGAAACAGATCAGACACGCTACAGACGACATCAAAAGAGAAATCACCAAAAGTGCCGACAAGCAGGGCATAGATGTCACTGATTTCAAAAAGGACATTGAGAAAGTCAAAGATGATGTCGACCAAATCACAGGGCCGATCAAAAGGCAATTCTAAATTATTTTTTGCGTGCGATGGACAGCCCATCGCGGATAGGCAACAAGACAGCTTCTAAAGCATCATGGGTATTCAATGCCTTGTTGTATGTAAGGAGTGCCTTGGTGTCCGCGTCGTTTTCGGCCACGGGTGTCACAACTTTGCCACTCCACAAGACATTGTCGCTAATGAGTAATCCGCCCTTGTTCAAAAGTGGCACGACAAGTTCGAGATAGTTGGGGTAATTGACTTTGTCCGCATCAATAAAGACCAAATCGTATGTCTGATCGAGGGTGGGTATGATGTCGCGCCCATAGCCTAAGTGCTGCGTTATTTGTGCGCCTTTACCAGATAAATCAAAATACTTTCTTTGAATGGCCTGCAACTCCACATTGGGGTCGATTGTATGTAGGTGTCCATTAGCGGAAAGGCCTTCGGCCAGACATAGAGCGGAGTAACCCGTGTAGGTGCCAATTTCGAGAATAAGTTTAGGCGCTTGTATTTTGGCTAAAAGACTCAAGAGGCGGCCCTGTAGGTGACCACTGAGCATTCTTGGAGCGAGAACGGTTTGCCACGTTTCTTTATTTAACGCTTGGAGCAATGCGGGTTCGTCCTGTGAATGGGCGGTGGCATAGTGGTCTATCGCCTGAGGCACAAAATTCATTAGCCTAGAATTTTTTTAATCAGAACATCCTTCTGTGCTTGGTCATTGCCAAACAACCACTGCAATACATTATCAGACCAAATCGCGTCGTATTGCTCTTGATTCAATAGTCCTTGGTTTTGCGCCAGATCCAATATCTTGCCTGGATAGGAGGATTGCGGGATGCTTTCCATCTCACCAAGGGGATAGGGGTCGTCGAGCCCCATCAAGACCTGCGTACTACCTTGATTTTTGATCAAAAGTTCCAGTGAACCCGTGTCATGAACCAAGGTGTCAAAAAAGATGTTTTTGTGGCCGACACTTTTGCGTGGATGGGTTTTGCCTTCAAAGAGATCTGGGCGGCCATCAAAGCCTTGTATGCGGCGTCCTAAATTGATCTGGGCCAATTGTCCTCCATGGGCAAAACAGGTGCGCATATTGGGGTATTTATCGGCATAGCCATTGAGGGTAAAAAAGTGATAGGCATCAGCACATTGCGCCAGCATCCAAATCAGATGAAAACGCCAAGCAGTATTTTCGAGTTTAATGAATTTCTCCCCATCATAGGGATGAATTTCTACCGCTAGATTATACTCAGAGGCCAATTCAAATATCGGTTCGTTTTCTGGATCAAAGATACTTCTCCAGGTCCCGATCGTATCCATATAGTGGGTGGGCAGACACAAAAGTTTTAAACCCAATTCTTCGACACAACGCTGTATTTCCCATAAGGCACCACGCACAAATCCCGGGTGTACCACAAATCCACAAGTAAACTTTTGGGCATAATCCTGTTGAATACGGGCATTAAAATCATTTTGAAAGCGTAAGGCTTGTTTCATTTCCTCAAGACGCAATCCATTACCGTAAAGTTGCGAAAGATTCAATACCACGGCATGATCGATTTTGAAGCGCTCCATCCATTCGAGCTTCTCGTCTAGGAAAAAACTTGAATCGGTCACGGGTCGGCTCCAATCCTTTTGCAGCATGTATTTCCGCTCTTTATCCACCCAAAATATACCTTTGTCCTTCATAAAGGCAGGTATTTCTTCTGGATAAGGCAGAAGGTGTGAATGTCCGTTAATGCGTAATTTCCTGGTCATATTCAATAAAAGTCAGTGGCGATAAGGGCCCTAGTTTAGGAATCTTAAATTCTTGACTTAGGGTAAAGTTACAAAGATTTTGTGCGCCCCCCATCGACGGGTAAATTAATTCCATTAATGTAGCCTGCAGCAGGGCTTGCTAGAAACGCAATACTAAAGGCAATTTCTTCTGGGGCAGCAAAACGTCTTGCAGGTACTATTGACCGCATAAATTCAGCGGCTTCTTCTGGGGTTTTGTTCAAGCGCGTCGCGGCCCCGTTTACGATGTCTTGTAAGCGATCGGTTTGGGTAAATCCAGGCAAGACGTTATTGACCGTAATGCCAAAGGGGCCTAATTCGGTGGATAAGGTTTTGCTCCAATTGGCTACCGCTCCTCGGATGGTATTGCTTACCCCGAGATTTTCTATAGGTTGCTTCACTGAGGTCGAAATCACGTTAATGATTCGTCCATAACCTTTGGCTTTCATGCCCGGGACCAATGCCTGAACCAAAACCTGATTACACAGCAGGTGTTGCGCAAAAGCATCGGCATAGGCCTTTGGAGCTGCAGCTAATGCAGTACCTCCTTTGGGGCCTCCTGTGTTGTTGATTAAGATCTCAAAGGGTTCTGTGTTGGCCAGTTGCTTGACGGCACTAGTGAATGCCTCCAGATCACTAAAATCTACCGCAACCATCCCATGGCTCTGATGGCCATTATTGGGTAATGCGTCATGGACGGCTTTGAGTTTTTCTGGATTCCTTGCCATGAGGGTCACGTTGGCTCCAAGAGCCGCGAGTTCAATGGCCGCTGCTCGGCCGATTCCTGCTGAGCCACCGCATACAAGGGCTTTTTTATTGATGATACTAAGATCCATTTATTTTGTGTTATAAGTGATACAAACGTTTTTGGCCTCCGTAAAGAAGCGCAGGGCTTCGAACCCTCCCTCGCGTCCTACACCACTTGCTTTAATACCGCCAAAAGGCGTCCGAAGATCGCGATTCATCCATGTATTGATCCAAACAATACCCGCCTGTAGGGATTGGCTCATGCGCATGGAACAGTCCAAATTAGAAGTCCATACACTGGCCGATAATCCGTAAGGAATGTCGTTGGCGTAATGCAATACTTCAGTTTCATGCTCGAAAGGCATGAGGGTCACCACGGGACCAAAAATTTCTTCTTGATTGACCCGGCAATCTGCTCTATCGACTTCGATCACAGTAGGGGCCAAATAAAACCCATCCTCGTGACCTGGCACCACCACGCGGTGACCTCCTGTAAGGATGCGTCCACCTTCTTCTTGAGCCAATGCGATATACCGCAGAATTTTATCGCGATGGGCCTCAGAAACTACCGCGCCTAGTTGGACATCATCAAGGGGATGACCTACTTTTAAAGCACCCACGCGTGCCACAAAGTCTTTTTTAAATTGCTCATATATCGGGGCTTCGACAAAAATACGGCTCCCGCACAGGCAAATTTGGCCTTGATTGGCAAATGAAGAGCGCAGGGTCACTTCGAGCATTTTGTCGTAAGCACAATCTGCAAAGATGATGTTAGGATTTTTACCCCCAAGCTCTAACGACAATTTTTTAAACATGGGCGCTGCCGTTTGCGCTATATGAGCCCCTGTTTTGGTGCCTCCAGTAAACGAAATGGCTTTAATACCCGGATGTTCTATAATGGCCTGTCCTGTCCGAGGTCCGGTGCCGTGTACAATGTTCAATACGCCGTCAGGAAGGCCAGCTTGTTGCACGATATTGGCCAATAAATATGCCGTGGCCGGTGTGATTTCGCTGGGTTTTGCCACTACGGTATTTCCTGCCGCGATTGCAGGCGCAATTTTCCAGGTAAACAAATACAGTGGTAAGTTCCATGGAGAAATACAGCCCACCACGCCAATGGGGTGTCTTAAAGTAAAATTAATAGAATCATGACCAACACTTTCGTGAGATTCGCTAGCGAACTGTGTGATGGCGTGCCCAAAAAATCTAAAGTTAGCCGCTGCACGAGGGATATCCACACTCATGGCCAGTTGCAAGGGTTTGCCATTGTCTTTGGATTCAGCTTTGGCCAATTCCTCAGCTTGTGCTTCGATCAAATCAGCTATCTTAAGTAAGATCCGGCTGCGTTGTTCTAGTGTGGTCTGACGCCACGAATCAAAAGCACCTTGCCCCGCTTGATAGGCAGCTTCGATATCTGTGTGGTCGCTATCGGGAATGGTGCCATATACGGCGCCGCAACTCGGGTCAATATTGTCCAGGTACTGACCGCTAGCGGGATCGGTAAACGTGCCGTTGATGAAATTTTGAATCCGTAACATCTTAAATTGGTTTGTAAGCCATCGCTTTAATTTCGATCAAAAGATGCGGATGGGGCAGTTGGTGTACCGCAACGGTCGTGCGGGCAGGCCCGCTTTCATGACTAAAATACTGCGCATAGACTTCGTTGTAACCCGCAAAATCATTCATGTTGACCAAAAATGTCGTCAGGTCCACAAGATCCTCCATGTTGGCGTCTACAGTAGCGAGGTAGTCTTTGATGTTCTCCAAAACCGCTTTGGTTTGCTCTTTAATGTCCAAGGACATGGTACCCATGACATCGACTTTATGAACACCGGCAAATGAATTGTCAGGCAGACGTGAACTCGTGCCACTGATGTAAATAAAATCCCCAACCCTTTTGATGTGCGGGTAGGCTCCTCTTGGGCTTGCTTTGCCAGCGATTAATTTGTTTTCTGATCCAGTCATAAAGAAGTGTGTTTAAGGGTAGGTTTTTGTGCTAAAAGCTGCTGTGTTCTTTTTTCGACCCTTTGATAACGCTCTTCTAAAGGCAGGTCTGCAGGCAATTGTTGTTCCTCTAACAAAGATAAAATGGCCTTGTCTTGCGCCCGCCCAAGTTGCATTGCTTGGTGGTAAGGGATGTCGGCATGAAAGGTCACCAATGAATATTTACTAGCATAGTGCTGAGGAAGTTCTGTTTCAAAGGCGACTTCGAGTTGTCTTTTTTGTTGAAATAAAGGATCGGCTGTATGTTCTTTCATTTCATGAAAGTTGTCCAAGGCCAGATCAGCAATAGCGTCGGTATTGAGTTTTCGTGCCTGCTCAAAGGCGGCAAAACGTTCGGGCCAATTGGTATGGTCCTGATCTAAAACTTGATCAAAGACCAATACATCTTCAAAAGAGGCATTCATGCCTTGTCCATAAAAAGGAACGATGGCATGCGCCGCATCGCCCATGATGAGCGTTTTTCCATGGCAATGCCAAGGGCTGCAGCGGATCGTGCCTAATCCGCCTGTAGGATTCTTTTGGTATTGCGCTACTAGATCTGGCATCAGGGCCAGGGTGTCGGGATATTGTGTTTGGAAATAATCTGCGATGGCCTCAGGCTGTGTCAAGTGATCAAATCCATAGGGCTGATCGGCATAACTCATAAATAGGGTAACGGTAAAACTACCGTTGAGGTTGGGTAAGGCGATGAGCATGTCTTTGCCTCTAGGCCATATATGAAGGGCTTCAGGGTTCATAAGGTACGATCCATTTGGTCCTGCTGGGATTTCCAGTTCCTTATAACCATGACTCAACCATTGTTGTGAAAAGCTAAAACGCAATCCTGGTGCGGCAAACATACTTTGGCGCACTTTAGACCCAGCACCATCGGTCCCGATCAAAATATCGCCGGTTAATGTGATTTCTTGCTGTTGATTGTCTATAAATGTTGCTGAGCCGTTTTCCAGTGCCACAGATAGGCAAGAGAGATTAAACTTTAATGTAATGTTCGGCAGCGCTTCGACTTCATTCAAAAGTAGGGCATTGAGTCCCGGTCGTGAAATGGAGTTTATGGCTGTATCCGGCCGGCCGCTGTAGGGGCTAAAAAAAGGCGCATTCTGATTTTGATGGATCATGCGACCGCTCATGGGAATGCAAAGGGCTCTAACTTTGTCATTGAGTCCCACATGATTGAGGGCTTTGAGCCCACGCTCACTCAGTGCTAAATTGATGGATCGACCCGCATCAAGGGGATGAAGACGTAAATCAGGTCTTTTTTCGACCAGGGTAACCGAGTATCCCCGTTGACCAAGCCTAAGGGCTAGTAAGCTCCCGCAAAGGCCTGCGCCGACAATTAATATATGGTCTTTTTTCATTAGAGGCATGCTTTTAGATGCGCCACAAAGAGATAAACATCTTCAAAGCTGTTGTACATTGGGGTTGGAGCCACGCGAATCACATCAGGCTCGCGCCAATCGCAGACCACGCCCCTTAGGGTCAACGCATCATGCAATTGTTTGTCGCTATTTTTGATCTGTATCGATAATTGGCAGCCCCTTTCATTGGGATTTCTAGGGGTGATCACATTGATCTTGTCAGAGGACAAGTCATCAATTAAGTATTCTAAATAACCGGTCAGCTCCATTGATTTGGCGCGCAAGCGTGTCATTGAAGCGCGGTGAAACAAATCTAGAGACGCCCGTATGGCCGCCATGGATAAAATAGGAGGATTGCTCAATTGCCAGCCTTCAGCCCCAGAAATGGGCTCAAAATCATGGCGCATATTGAACCGTGTTGTTTTGTTGTGTCCCCACCAACCGGTAAACCGGGGCAGTGTTTTGTTATTGGCGTGACGCTCGTGCACGAAGATGCCACCCAAACTGCCTGGACCACTGTTGAGATATTTGTAGGTACACCAAACGGCAAAATCAGGACCATTGTTATGGAGATCCGGCATGATGTTGCCCACGCCGTGCGCTAAGTCAAACCCTACCAGCGCCCCATGTCTGTGTCCTAAATCGGTAATCGGCCCTATCGGGTAGGCTTGTCCCGTATAGTAGTTTGTGTTGCCTAGCAAAACCAATGCAACTTGGTTTCCTTGTGCTTTCATGAGGTCCGTTAAGCCTGCGAGTGTGCAAAGATCCTCGCCGGGTGCCGGGGCCCACAAAAGCAGGGCCTCTGCAGGGTCATAACCATGAAAACGCAATTGACTCTCCACCGCATAGCGGTCACTCGGAAAGGCATCTTTTTCGATGATTATTTTAAAGCGTTCTGGTGTTGGGCGATAAAACGACACCATCATTAAGTGTAAATTGGCCGTCAGACCATTCATGACCACTACCTCGCCGGATTTGGCGCCAACAATTTCGGCCATTTGCTCAGTCAAAAATTCATGATATGGCAGCCACGGGTGAGCTCCATCAGTATGACCATCGACACCCAAACGGCGCCACGATTCGAGCTCTTCCTTGATGAATTGTTCCGTTTGTTTAGGCTGTAGTCCTAAAGAATTGCCACATAGGTAGACCACGGGATCACCCTGAGGGGTCTCGGGAAAGTGAAATGCCTCACGAAAGGACCGCAATGGGTCTTGCACATCACAGGCTTGCGCATATGCTAAGCTGTTTTTGATCATGGTATTGATTTACCCAGAAGGTTCATTTTCCCTCATTTGAATTGACGGACTTCAGTAAAAGTAAACAATCTATAAATGCTCTCATAATTTTACTATTTTTAATGAATCTTTAAACGATGAGATCAAAAGCAATAACTATGGAAAATCAATCAAAAATACAAGTCAATTTAATTGAGAATGGGCCTGTTGTCGTTCAGGGAACGGTAGAAGTCACCCATCCGGATGGAACCATCGAGTTAAGAGAACGCCGCAGTTCTTTCTGTCGTTGTGGTAAGAGCGGAAATGGCGCCTTTTGTGACGGAAGCCACAAGGCTTAAACCACTTAATGTTGCTTAAAGAGTGCCGGTAATTTGGCCTGCACGCGTTGTAAACGAGGAACAGAAATGTTCTGAATGTAAGGGTGATTGGGGTGCTTTTGTTCGTAATCTTGGTGGTAATCTTCACCGATCCAGAATTTTTCGAACAGCAGCACTTCTGCCGCCACACGTCCTTTGCCTAATTCGGCCTCTAGAGCCTTGATCTTTTGGTCAATTAACTCCTTTTCTTCTGCAGTCTTATAAAATAAAATACTTCTGTATTGTGGTCCGTTGTCAGGCCCTTGGCCATTAAATTGACTGATGTTTTGACTGGCAAAATAGACCTCTAGTAACTGCTGGAAACTAATTTTACCGGACTGATAAAATACCATAACCGATTCGGCGTGCCCGGTGAGTCCCGTGTTGCTGGAGTCGTAGGTTGGGTTTTGGGTATGACCACCACTATAGCCCGAAATAACTGCTTCAACCCCATCCAAACGTTCGTATATGGCTTCGACACACCAGAAGCAACCGCTGGCAAAATAAGCGACGTCAAAGTTGTTTTGTAATTCAGCGAGGCGCTGCATGTTTTCGGATTGCTCTGCTTTTGAAGGGCCGTTAGATTGACAACTGGCATTGAATTGACACAGCGCTAATAGGGAAAAGAAGTAGATGATTCGCTTCATGAGTTCAGGAAGGATTGAGTTGTATTGTAAAAAAAAAGCCTTCATGTGGATGAAGGCTTCGGTGTGCTTATTTTATTTTCGAAAACAGCTGAGCCATTTTTACTTTTTCTTCATCGGCTAAAGCAGGGTCGACCAAAATTCGGCCACTGTGCTCATCGGTAATTATTTTCTTGCGTCCTGCAATTTCCATTTGCACTTGTGGTGGGATGGTGAAAAACGAACCACCTGAGGCACCACGTTCAACGGGGACTACAGCCAAGCCATTTTTAACATTACCACGAATACGCTTATATGCATTAAAGAGGCGCTCTTCAATATTCTTAGCGAATTTCTCAGATTCCTTCATTAAGGCGTCTTCTTCTTTTTGCGTTTCTGCAAGAATTTCATCAAGCTCGCTTTGTTTGTGCTTCAAGTGCTCTTCGCGTTTGACCAAACGTTCTTTGGTTTCTTGAATTACCTCAGTCTTTTGCTCCATTTGGGCTTGGTGCTCACGAATTTGCTTGTCAGCCAATTGAATCTCTAATTCTTGAAATTCAATCTCTTTGCTTAAGCTATTATATTCTCTATTGTTACGCACCTTATCTTGTTGCGTGGTATATTTTTTGATCAAGGCTTTAGCCTCTTCGATCAAGTTTTTCTTTTCCTTCACGCCTTCTTCACTCAATTGAAGGTTAGCGTTTAATTTATCCAGTCGGGCATTCATGCCCGCCACTTCATCTGCGAGGTCTTCAACCTCTAGAGGAAGTTCGCCACGTACATTACGGATTTCATCAACACGAGAATCAATTAGTTGCAAGTCGAATAACGCTCTTAACTTCTCTTCTACAGTGGTTTCGGTTTTCTTTGCCATATTTAAGAATAATAGCTTATTGGATTGGTACTCACTTTTGATAAAACAACCTTGCATGGTGACAAGGAGGGTGCAAAATTAGTAATTTTTTTGATAAGGTAGTTAACAATTAGTGCTTTTGTGTATTGCTCACTTTCGTAGTGTCCTATATCTGCGACCAGGAAGTCATTGTCGCCCTTGAAATAATCATGATACTTGAGGTCAGCGGTGATGTAACAATCTGCACCTGTGGCTTTTGCGTTGTCAATGGCGAAGCCACCACTGCCACCCAACACGGCAACCCGTTTGATATTATTACTATGGCCTTTCGAGTGCTTGATCACTTCGCAGTTAAATGAAGTTTTGACCAGTGCCAAAAATGCCTCAGTTTCCATAGATTGTGACAGTTCTCCGATCATGCCCATTCCGATGTCAGAACAACTTTGTGCTAAGGTCATCACTTCAAAGGCAACTACTTCATAGGGGTGTGCCTGTTTTAATGCGCTGATGACTTTGCTTTTTAAATGGGCAAGGAAGGTGATGCTGATTTGCGCTTCGGCTTCAATATGGTCTTGGCCAATAGTACCGACCGCCGGGTTTGCGTGCTCTTTAGCACGAAACCGACCGGTCCCTAAAGCATCAAAACTGCAGTGCTCATAGTGACCTAGAGCACCAGCCCCTTGGTCAAACAGAGCCATGCGCACCTTTTCTACGGCGTCAATAGGCACATAAGTGACTAATTTGTTGAGGACGTTTTCTTTAGGCATAAGAACTTGACAATTTTGAAGCCCTAGTGCGTCGCACATGGTCGCACTGACACCAAACTTTGCATTATCTAATGCCGTATGTATGGCGAATATGGCAATGTCATTTTTGATGGCTTTCCGGACAGTCCTTGAGACATAGGTCTGATTGGTGATTTTTTTGAGTCCACTAAAAATGATGGGGTGAAAGCTCACAATTAAATTACAACCTCGAGTAATGGCTTCATCGACAACCGCCTCGAGCGTATCCAAGGTGACCAGAATTCCTGTGACCTCTGTGGTTTGGTCGCCAACCAGTAAGCCCGTATTGTCAAAATCTTCACTATAGGCCAGCGGAGCCCATTGGTCAAGTAAAGCCGTTACATCAGAAACACGCATCTTCTAAATTTTACGGTAAAGATAAAAAAGTATACTTTCGTTATGCGCTTTGGGCTAGTTTTATCTAAAGCCTTCAGAATTATAATCCAGATGCCAAGGTCTCATTACTGTCTCAATTCATGAATTTAAAGTTGCTTTTACTCCCTTTTTCACTGGTCTACCAAGGAGTTACCGGGTTGCGGAATTTGGCCTTTGATAAAGGGCTTCTGAAAAGCCATAAATTCCAGACGCCCATCATTTCTGTGGGTAATTTAAGTGTTGGCGGTACGGGCAAAACTCCGATGATCGAATATCTCGTGAGCCTATTGCAAGATGATTACCAAGTGGCCATTGTCAGTCGCGGCTATGGCAGAAAGACCAGAGGTTATATCGAGGTGACTCAAGACCACAATACAAATGACGTGGGGGACGAACCCTTGCAATACAAAAACAAATTTCCCCATGTCCGTGTGGCAGTTTGCGCGGATAGGGTAGCGGCGATTCAGGCCTTAGAGGGGCGCTGTGATGTGATCTTACTCGATGATGCTTATCAGCACCGTTATGTGGCCCCTGCCATAAATATCTTACTCACGACTCAAGTCAATCCTTACCATCAGGACTATGTCTTGCCGTCAGGTTGGCTGCGGGAATCGGCCTCAGGTGCCCGTCGTGCGGATATTGTAATTTTATCAAAATGTAATAAAAGCACGTCCTATGCGGTGTTACAGCAATTGCAATTTGACCTGAAATTAAGCCAGGCGCAAAGCATGTACTTTACGGCAATGGATTATGGTAAGCAATTGATTGGGCGAAGCGAGACGATTTCTTTAGATTACCTCATTGATACCCGGTTCACCTTAGTGACAGGCATTGCGCATTCGGAGCCTCTTGTCGCATTCTTGACTGCTCTTGGCGGGCGGTTTGATCATTTGAAGTTTCCGGATCATCACGACTTTACAAACGCCGAGTGTCATCACATCAACAGCTGTGACTTGGTTGTAACAACCGAAAAGGATTTTCAAAGATTAGCGGGGCGCATCGACAAAAAGGCACTGTATTATCTCCCTGTAGCAACAGCATTTTTATATGATCGCCAAGGGGCATTTGCTGAAGAAATAACAAACCGAATCAATTACCACAGAAAGCACTAAGTCTCTTTACTGGCGATGCTTTGTTCTAGGGTGCGGTGAATTTTTTCAAAAAACTCTTCTGTTTTAAAAGGCTTAGGAATGATTTCATTAAAGCCGACGCGATAGAATTCATCTAGATTTTCGTCGATAGTGACTGCCGTAAGGGCAATGATAGGTAGCTCTGGGTTGAATTTTCTAATTTCTTGAGTGGCTTCAATTCCACTGATTCCGGGCATGTGAATATCCATCAGTACCACGTCAAAATCATTTTCTTGAACCATTTTAATGGCATCCATACCATTATCGGCAACTTGACAAACGATCTTACGCTTTTCGAGTATTTTTCTGGTGATCATTTGGTTGATCTTGTTGTCTTCCACCACCAAGACTTGACGGTTTTCTAGGCTGTTATATTCATCTTCACTCAGCACGGTTTCGCCCGCGACTCCAGTGATTTCGTTGGTAGATACTTCTAAGACAAGGTCGAACCAAAATTTAGAACCCTTACCCAATTCACTATCGAGCTGGATGCGGCTTCCCATGAGCTCCAATAAGTTTTTGACAATAGAGAGTCCAAGTCCAGTCCCACCAAATTTTCGGTTGATTTGCAGCGATGCTTGCGAAAATGACTCGAAAATACTTTTCTGTTTCTTTTTGGAAATCCCCACCCCGTTGTCTTCGATTTCAAAGCGCAGGGTGACTTTATTGTCTTTTTCATTGATCTTACTGACCCGAACAACAACATCGCCGTTTTGTGTAAATTTTAAAGAGTTGCCAATGAGATTGATAAAAATTTGAGAAAGTTTGAGCGAGTCCCCTTCAATTTTATCGGGAATAGATTCATCGTATTCCAGGCGGAGTGTGTTCTTGCGGTCATCGGCCGATTTTTTTAAGGCGATGAGCACATCGTTAAGACGCTTTTTGAGTTGGAAGGTTACTTTTTCAACTTCTACTTTATTGGCTTCTAGTTTGTTGAGGTCCAAAATATTATTGATCAAGGACAGGAGGTACTCGCCCGAGAATTGTAATGAGTTCAAATGCTCTTTTTGTTCGGGTTTGGGATTTTCTTCTAAAAGTAAATGCGTGAGTCCCGTCACGGCATACAATGGGGTTCTTAATTCGTGGGTAATGGTCGAAAGGAACTGGGCTTTGACCAAGGATGCCTTTTCGGCCTTCTCTTTGGCCAATTGCAATTCATTGTTTTTGTCTTGGAGTAATTCGTTGGCTTTGGCGCGGAGGTTATTGTTTTTGTATAAAGAGAGGGTCAAGAGTGAGAGAATGACAATCAAGGCAATACTCAATCCCGTGGTGATTTTGCTGAAACTGATCGATTTTTGTTGCTTGTCCAGATCGTTCTTTTGCTGGTCAATAATATCGGTTAGGCTCACAAGGTCCTGTTGTCCGTTGTAGGTGCTGGCTATTGTATTTACAAAGGACTGGTAGAGTGAATCACTCTTTTGCTCATAAGTCATTAAACTATTTTCGGCCGCGACATATTGATTTTCGCGCAGCGCCAAATAGGAATCCAGTCGATAGGCCTCAATGGTAAGCCTAAACAGTTTGTGCTTTTGGGCTAAGCCGCGTGCCTTTTTTAAGGCCGTTCTTGCGATACTTAAAGAGTTATTAAGCGTTTGTGGATTGATTTTTATGGAGGCCTCGGCTTTATACAATTCCGCTAGGGCCAATAGCTCTATTTGGTCATTACGCTCAAATTCAAGACTGGCCGCTTCAAGATAATTGATGGCGCTTTGGTACTCTTGTCTTTTTATAGATAAAATACCGTACCCCAAGAGGACTTGAGCTCGGGACGTATTATTGCCATTGGCCGTATAGTATTGGTCTGCCATGCGCAAAAATATTTCGGCTTCTTCCCATTTTCCATTTTGGGCATAAATATGGCCCAGAAGCACATGTGCTTGTGCTTTTTTGTCCGGGAAATCAAAAGGTTTAATCAACTGGATATAAGTGTGCGCCTCTAATGCAGCGCGATCAAAATTTTGAATGTCATAATGCAATTGGGCCAAACTCAATTGTATGTCTAGGTGCGGTAGATTATAGGCCTGGCTATCGGAAAGTTCATAGGCCTGAAGTAAAAGCTTTAGCGCTTGCTCAAAATTATAGTCTTTGCGCTCCTGCTGACCTTGGCGATGGAGTTCTTGTATGCGACCTAAGGTGTCGGTGGTGCTCTGGGCGCTGAGTGACCCAAAATGCATCGTGAGGATAAAAAAGAGACACGATAAACGAACTAAAGACGATAGGTATGTCACCGAATAAGAGTACTTAAACGATAAATATAGTTATTTACTCGATAAATAATTGATCAAATCAATTATTCTCGATGAATATCCTGTTTCATTATCATACCAGCCAATAATTTTAATCATGTGGCCAATGACGGAGGTCATTTCGGCATCAAAAATACACGAGTGTGGATTGCCGATGATATCAACAGAAACCAAAGGCTGTTCGCTGTATTCTAAAATCCCTTTTAAGGGGCCCTGTGCTGCGGTCTCAAACGCTTTATTGAGTGCCACTCGGTCTATGGCTCTGGTGACATTTAGCGTCATGTCGGTTAATGAACCATTGGCCACAGGCACCCGTATGCCGCAGCCGCCGATGGCGCCGGCCAGGTCTGGGAAAACTTTGGTTAAAGCTTTAGCAGCACCCGTTGTGGTTGGTATGATCGATGCGGTTGCCGCGCGTGCGCGACGGAAATCAAGATGGGGTTGATCGTGTAAATTTTGATCTGAGGTAAAGCTATGTACTGTTGATATTGAGGCCTGGGTCACGCCACAAAGTTCATGTACCACTTTGAGCATAGGCGCCGCATTATTAGTGGTGCAAGAGGCATTCGAAATGATCAGGTCATGCTCGGTCAATAGAGACTCATTGACGCCCATAACGATCGTTTTAATGTCATCATGTATCGGTGGCGCGGATAGGATTACTCTTTTGGCGCCAGCATCAATATGCTTTTGCAGGTCTTGTTTTGTTTTGTAACGCCCAGTGGCTTCAACCACGATATCGATACCGGTCCAATCCATAGACTCTAGATTATGGTGATGGGTGAGTCGGATGTCTTTGTCGGCGACTGTTAAAGTGCCAGAGCAATAGCTGACCTTAGCCGAAAAGGGGCCATGGATACTGTCATAGGCCAAAAGATGTGCTAAGATATCTCCAGGTGCTTTGTCGTTTATGGCAACGACTTTAATGGTTGGATGATCATGCAGCAAACGGAAGAGTCGTTTTCCTATGCGGCCAAATCCATTGATCCCAATGTTCACCTGGGTCTGCATTTATGTAATGTGTTTTTGCGCCTTATAAGAAGAGCGCACTAGTGGCCCACTTTCGACATGACGAAAGCCCAACGATAGGCCTATTGATTCGTATACCTTGAATTGCTCTGGGGTAATAAATTCTTTGACGGGCAAGTGTTTTTTGGAAGGTTGTAAGTATTGTCCTAAAGTCACAATATCCACGTCTGCCTTTCTGAGGTCTTCCAAAGTGGCGATGACTTCTTCTTCTTTTTCACCCAAACCAAGCATAATCCCGCTTTTTGTCCGTTTAATTCCCTGACGCTTTAAGTAGGCCAAAACCCCGAGACTCCGCTCATATTGGGCTTGAATTCTGACCTCACGAGTCAGTCTTTTTACTGTTTCCACATTGTGAGAGACCACTTCGGGCGCTGCCTTAATGATGCGGTCCAGATGCTGCTCGATACCTTGGAAATCTGGAATAAGCGTTTCCATGGTGGTTGTCGGGTTCATGCGCCGAATGGCTTGAATGGTCTCGACCCACATGATCGAACCCATATCTTTTAAGTCATCCCGATCCACTGAGGTGATCACGGCATGTTTGATGTTCATGAGTTTAATGGAGCGGGCTACTTTTTCGGGTTCGTCCCAGTCAACGGTTTCTGGACGACCTGTTTTGACACCACAAAAACCGCAAGATCGCGTACAGATGTTCCCCAAAATCATGAATGTAGCAGTCCCCTCGGTCCAACATTCTCCCATATTTGGGCAACTCCCGGAGGTGCAAATGGTATGCAGATTGTATTGGTCGACTAGGCCTCTGAGTTCCGTGTATTTTTTACCCGTGGGTAATTTTACACGAAGCCATTTTGGTTTTGGCTCGGGACGAACCAGTTTTTGTGTAGTTGTTTCCATAGCGTCTACAAAGATACTACTTAAAACGAATTTTTCTGAACGACCTGATGTATAAGTTAACGCTAAAAAAGGGTGGTAATATACCAGAAACTAAACCCAATTAACAAGAAAATGCATAGCAGACTAAAAAGACTCAGGATCTTACTCGGCTGATCCTCTTTTGCCAAATGATCGCTATGGACAAGGGTATGAATGACAATGGCATAAAACGGGGCCGACAAAAAGGAAACGATGGTGGCTATTTTGATCAGTGTGCCCATTTGTTCGGTAAAACCAAGATAAATAGTAAAGGTGCCTAAGATCAGTATGATGAGCCAGACTAAATAACCTCTTGGCACACGAAATGAGAAAAGTAACGAGGCCGCTCTTTGCATGACCCGGGGAGAGGCGTCTAAGGTGGTTAAGGTCGTGCTGAACATAGTGGTGAGTGCGGCCATGCCGATCAGGAATTTTGACCAATCACCTAAGCTAGAGGTGTACATTTGAATGAGGTCATTGGCAAATCCCCCTGCAGATGAAGCAAATTGCTGCTGCGTGCCATTCATGATTAGCGCCCCTAATACGAGGAATCCCAAGCCGATAATCACGGTGGCGATGTAACCGATTTTAAAATCCGCGAGGACCTCTTTGTCTCGGATATCTGGCTGGGTTGTTTTCTTTTCAATGGTCCAAATCGATTGCCATACCGTCAGATCCAAAGGCGCTGGCATCCAGCCCATAAAGGCGATAAGAAAGGCGATGCCTGCAACCGATTCGGGGATAATTTGGGTCAGTACTAAGGGACCTTCAAATTGTTTAAAGGCCAATACCACCGCCGCAAAGGTGCTGATGGTTAAGATCAAAACGATGATTTTCATCAGGCGGTCCAAAAATCTAAAGCGCCCAATAAGAAGAATAGCGAAGCAAATGCCCAGAATGGCTCCTGCCCAAAGCAGGGGTGTGCCAAAACCAAACAGTGATGTGGCGATACCCGCAGTCACAATCGTTACCGCTGTTTGAATGGTAAACATGGTCAAAAAGGTCAAGACAAAATACATGCCCAACACCCATGTGCCTAATTTTTTGAAGCCCAGCAATAAGTCATGACCTGTAGCGATTGTATAGCGGGTGCCAAATTGAAAAAAGGGGAACTTGATCAAATTGATCAAGATTAAGGCCCAAATCAGGCCAAACCCAAAATCTGCTCCAGCCCTGGTGGATTGTACCAAATGAGAAACACCTATAGCCGCTCCAGCAAACAAGATGCCTGGCCCTAATTTACGCAAGGTAAAATTCATCGGTTATGGTGGTTATTGATGCTTTCAGCCAACAACTTTTTAGCCCTCAATAGGCGTACCTTGACATTGGTTAAAGGCTCATCGAGCTGGTCGGCAATGTCTTGATAACTCATTTCTTGAAAGTATCTTAGATTGAGAACTTCTCGGTAAATGGGTTTGAGCATTTTCATCAATGCCAGGAGTTCCACTAAATTTTGTTCGGTGATTAAGGCGTCTTCTTGCGTTGGGGTTTGGTCTGCTACGTTATACATCTGCAGCTCTTTGTCCTGAGTCGAGGCCACAATAACGGATTGTTTTTGCTTGCGGTACTTGTCGATTTGGATGTTTTTGCTGATGGTGATCAACCAGGTGCTGAAGACATAATCCTCATTAAATCCTTCGATTTTATCAAAGGCTTTGGCAAAAGCCTCTATGGTGATGTCCTCTGCTTCGTGTTCGTTTTGCACACGCTTGAGTTGGTACCCATAAACAAAGTTCCAATAGGCGTCCAAAAGTACATTGAAGGCGCTTTGCTTCCCCGCTTTGGCGGCGGTGATGGTTACTTTTAATTCGATTTCGTTTATTTCCAACGCGGCGGTTTGCTAAAGAGATTCAAAATAAAGACAATTAATTGAAAACAAAGTAATAACGGCTCAAAAATAAAGAGGAGCCACACCATTGATCGTTCTTTTAATGCCCTAAAACAAGGGGCAAGTAATGCCTGTTGCAACCCAATGCGCAGGATCACAATGGTGAGAAGAAAATTCAGCGGTGTGTGAACGATAAGTCCAAGCACTGCGCTGCTCCAAAACCCAATGAGACTCAGGGCATAAAAGCCTAAGACCAATTGGTGGTGCCATTGATAATGGTGGGCTGTCGTAATGTGCCGCCGTTTTTGACGGATAAATGAAGCCCATGTTGTTTTTGGTATGGATTGGGTTTGTGCCGAAGGCTCAAATACGATATATGTTTTACAGGTTGCTGCTGCCTTGTTGACAAATAGATCATCATCGCCTGAGGGGATATCCATATGGCTCACAAAACCCTTTTGTTCAAAAAACAAGGGTTTTGTATAGGCTAAATTGCGTCCCACACCCATATAGGGCATTTTGGCCCAAGCATGCCCAAGGTATTGGCACGCGGTCATTACGGTTTCATAACGGATCAGCGCATTGAGTAGCCCGGGCTTTTTTTCATAACCGCTATACCCCAAAACGATGGCGTTTTTGTCGGTCATTGGCGCAGTCATGCGTTTCATCCATTGATCCGAGCAGGGGATACAGTCGGCGTCAGTAAATAAGAGGCGCTGGTATTGGGCTTTTTTAATACCCAGTGTCAAGGCATACTTCTTATTGCCCCAAAAGGTTTCGTTGGGTTTTATGGTCACAATTTCGAGCCGTTTGTCGGTCAGGGCATAAGCCTCAAGAAGGTCTTGTGTGTGGTCTGTAGATCCGTCATCCACAACGATGATTTCAAAATTGGAATAGCGCTGCGCCGAGATTAAGGGCAGTAAACGACCTAAGTTATCTGCTTGATTTTTGGCGCAAATAAGGACCGAAACGGGATAATTTTGTAGTGGCTCTGGACCAATAGGGGCTTGAGTAAAGCCATAAAAGCGATAATAAAAAATAAGGTTAATAAAGGCAAACACTCCTGTTAAAAAAAACAATAGCATTGGTGGCTCAGGCATTAGGAAGGTTCACTACCCTTGCAGTCCAAAAATTGTTCAGGTGCCTTTCCACAAAAACTACAATTTTCACCGTCTTTATTGAGGAACGGACTTTGCGAGGCACAAGTCCCAGCAAATTTGCCGTCCTTTTTCGCCCAAATCTTGATGGCAATTCCGGCAAACGCTAAAATGAGCAGGCCAATGGTTAGAAAAATGAGTTTCATAAGGTTTGGTTCTTCGGGCAAAATTACGATGTTTCGGCTTAACTATAGATATTTTTTTAGGGTCAAAACCGCGAAAGAATTAAAATCATGTCCAAAAAAAAATTCTATGCTTTATCTCTTTGCGGTGGTCGGCCGCTTATCCGCAAGGAAATCATGGCAAGAAATAAAGTCTTACACCAAATGGATGGTGCCCTGAACATCAATCAGTAGCGGTTCACTTCTGGCTTCAAAGCGATGCCGTATTTGGCCATGACGCTGTTTTGAACATATTGTGCCAATGTCCATATATCTTGTCCCGTTGCATGGCCATGATTCACCAGGACTAAGGCCTGCTGGTGGTGTACGCCAGCATCTCCATCACGATAACCTTTCAAACCAGCTTGTTCGATGAGCCAGCCCGCAGGAATTTTGTAATGGTCTTCGGAGACTTCATAGAATGGCGCAGAAGGAAATTGCTTTATGAAACGATCAAAATCAGTTTGATCCACTACTGGATTTTTGAAAAAACTCCCTGAATTACCCAGTTCTTTTGGGTCGGGAAGCTTGGATTGACGGATCTCAATCACGGCCTGGGCAACGTCACGTATTCCAGGATTGGTGATGCCTTTCTGAGTCAATACTTCGGCAATAGCGCCATATTTTGTCTGTATGTTGTGGTTGATTTTGCGCAAACGCATCCGCACTGAAGTGATCAGGTATTGGCCTTTAAGCGCTTGCTTAAATATAGAATCGCGGTAGCCAAAGGCGCAGTCTTCATGGCTAAAAGTTTTGAGCGCTAAGGTATCTCGGTGTAGTGCCTGGCAACTCACCAGAACATCTTTTAATTCCACCCCATAGGCGCCAATGTTTTGAATAGGGGCTGTCCCAACTTGACCCGGAATGAGGGCTAAATTTTCAACGCCGCCGTAATTCTGATCAAGACAGTAGAGGACAAAGTCGTGCCATTGCTCTCCAGCTTGCACTTCGAGGGTGATCTGCTGGGCATCGTCTTCCACGATCTCAATCCCTTTGAGTCCTATATGAAGGGTCAAACCTGGTAGGTCTTGGGTCAGTAAGATATTACTGCCTCCACCCAAAATCATGATGGGGTCATTACGGAAGGTCGTTAAGAGTGATCTAAGGGTGTCAAGGTCTTTTGCTGAGGCAAAATTTGCCGCACGGGCCTCAACACCAAAGGTATTGAACGCTTTAAGAGAATGGTTCCGTATAACAGTCATTAATCTGTGTACTGCTCTAGTGCGGCCTTTAAAATGGCCACGGCTTTGATGAGACTTTCTTTGTTAAGGACATAAGCGATCCGCACTTGATTCAGGCCAACACCGGGTGTGGAATAAAAGCCTGCAGCTGGAGCGACCATAATGGTTTCTCCATTGAGATCAAAAGATTCCAATAACCATTGTGCAAAGGCATCACTATTTTTAACAGGCAATTCAACAATGCAATAAAATGCACCCTTAGGGACGCCTACTCTTACGCCAGGAATAGCTTGTAATGCACTGACCAAGGTGTCTCGGCGCGCCTGATATTCTTTAATCACCGCATCAAAATAGCTTTGTGGTGTGCCTAACGCGGCTTCGCTGGCGATCTGTGCAAATGTCGGTGGGCTGAGGCGCGCTTGTGCAAATTTTAATGCCGTGGTCAGCAATTTTTTGTTTTTAGAAACCAGACAGCCAATGCGTGCACCGCACATACTATAGCGCTTGGATACTGAGTCGATCAAAATGCCATATTGTTCCATACCTGGTTCTTGCAGGATGGAATAATGCACGTTCCCGTCGTAAGTGAACTCGCGATAGACCTCGTCAGAGACCAAAAATAGATCATGTTTTTGGACCAGTGCCACGAGGCTCTGGATTTCTTCTTTGCTGTAAAGGTATCCTGTAGGGTTGCCTGGATTACAGATTAAAATGGCTTTTGTTTTTGGGGTGATTAAAGTCTCAAAATCAGCAATTGGCGGTAAGGCAAAATTGTCATCAATACCCGAGTGCACAGGAATGATGCTGACTCCACTGGCCTTTGCAAAACCGTTATAATTCGCATAGAATGGCTCGGGGATAATGACCTCGTCATCGGGGTCACAGATACTACCCATGGCAAATAACAGAGCTTCGCTTCCGCCAGTGGTCACGACAATATCGTTGGCAGAAACCGCGATGGACTTACCTTGGTAATAGGCGGCAATCTTCTCGCGATATTCATAAGAGCCTTCGGAGCGGGTATAGGCCAAAATGTCTAAGCCATGATTACTTACCGCATCCAAAGCGATTTGAGGCGTTTGAATATCGGGTTGACCAATGTTCAGGTGATACACCGTTTTGTTTTGTTTGTAGGCCATTTCGGCATAAGGCACTAATTTCCTTATGGGTGATTCTGGCATGTCATTTCCTTTGCGTGAAATTGAAGGCATATTCTTTGTGTTTAAAAAACAAATTACAGAAATAAAAACAAGAAAACGGACATTGTGGCCTGAATAATCTCCGCTTAAACACCGCCATTTAGAATCCGGTTAGGGCCAAAAAAAAAGCCCTGAAGTTATCAGGGCTTGTCACACGTATCAATGGTGTCTTAATTTTCTAAGATGCTTTTATACTCTTCTACGATACCTTTTATTTTTAAAGCTTTGGTCGATTCGGTAGCGTTGGAGTAAACGGTAACGGTCTTGCGGATGGGACCCAGACGCTTGGTGTCGTATTTGACCTTGATCTCGCCGGATGCTCCGGGAGCAATGGGGCCATCGGGCTTTTGTGGGACAGTACAACCACAGCTCGACTTGACATCCGACACAATTAAATCTTGGTCGCCAGTATTGGTGAATTCAAACACACGCAAGCCATCACTGCCTTTGGTAATTGTGCCATAGTCGATGGTTTCTGTTTTAAATTCAATTTTGGCTTGTGCTTGAGCACTGAGTCCAAAAAGGGTAATAGCCAAAATAAATAATAGGTTTTTCATAAGGGTTGAATTGAAGGTCTAAAATAGATAACTTTTCTGCAACGAGCAAAAACCCGTCACTTCTTTTATAATCTTTAACTTATAAGTACTTTTGCCCACTAGTTGATTTCAAAAATCACACCACAATGGCACAAGAGGGCAAATACAAGGCAAAGCAGGTTGAAGAAAAATGGTACCGCTACTGGATGGAGCATAATTATTTCCATAGTGAGGTCGACCAGAGAGAACCTTATACTATAGTGATCCCCCCACCAAATGTCACAGGAGTGCTTCATATGGGGCACATGCTCAATAACACCATTCAGGATGTTTTGATCCGTCGTGCGCGACTTAAGGGCTTTAATGCCTGTTGGGTGCCTGGTACAGATCACGCCTCTATTGCCACAGAAGCCAAAGTAGTGGCCAAACTCAAGGCCGAAGGGATAGAGAAAGCCGACCTTACCCGTGAGGCATTTTTAGAACACGCTTGGGAATGGACCCACAAGCATGGTGGTATTATTTTAGAACAACTCAAAAAATTAGGTGCTTCCTGTGATTGGGAACGGACCAAATTCACGATGGATCCAGATTTGTCCGAGTCGGTCATTCAGGTTTTTGTGGACTTATACAACAAAGGCCTTATTTACCGAGGATACCGAATGGTCAATTGGGATCCTGAGGCACAAACGACCCTCAGTGATGAAGAAGTCATCCATCAGGAGCGACAAGGTAAATTATATTATATCAACTATCCTGTAGCGGGCACGACCGATCATGTGATGATCGCTACGACACGTCCCGAGACCTTATTGGGTGATACGGCGGTATGTGTCCATCCCGAAGATCCACGCTTTGCACACCTCAAAGGCAAAAAAGTACGCGTGCCAATTTGTGATCGTTTGATCCCGGTGATTGAAGATACTTATGTTGCGATGGATTTTGGTACCGGTTGTCTTAAGGTTACTCCGGCCCATGATGAGAATGATAAAGTTTTGGGCGAAACCCATCAACTCGAGGTTATTGATATTTTTAATGACAACGCCACGCTCAATGCCCATGGTATGCATTATCAGGGTATGGATCGATTTGCCGTACGCAAAGCGATTGTCGAAGAATTAGACGAAAAAGGTTATTTAGTCAAAGTAGAAGACCATCTCAACAAAGTGGGCACGAGCGAGCGTACTGGCGCCGTGATAGAGCCGAAACTCAGTGATCAGTGGTTTTTGAAAATGAAAGACTTAGCGGAGCCGGCTTTGGCGGCGGTCTTGAATAAAGAGGTGCAACTCGTTCCAGACAAATTTATCAATACCTACCGCCATTGGATGGAAAATGTCCGTGACTGGAATATTTCCCGTCAGCTTTGGTGGGGACAGCAAATACCCGCTTATTATTATGGCAATGGCCGCGAGGAGTTTGTCGTAGCGACCTCAAAAGAGGAAGCCTTGGCTTTGGCCCGAACCCAAAGTGGAAACCCGGCACTGACTCTAGACCACCTGAAACAAGATCCCGATGCACTCGACACCTGGTTTTCTTCATGGCTTTGGCCTATTAGTGTTTTTGACGGTATACGTTCGCCCGATAATCCGGAGATCAATTATTATTATCCTACCAATGATTTGGTCACCGCGCCAGAGATTCTGTTTTTCTGGGTGGCACGCATGATTGTAGCGGGCTATGCCTTCCGCGATACCAAACCGTTTAATAATGTTTATTTGACGGGGATTGTTCGTGACAAACAGCGCCGCAAAATGAGTAAATCTTTAGGGAACTCGCCCGATCCGTTGGTCTTGATTGATCAATATGGTGCGGACGGGGTGCGTGTTGGTATGCTTCTGAGTTCGCCAGCGGGCAATGACTTGATGTTTGACGAAGATTTGTGTCAGCAGGGGAGTGCTTTTGTCAATAAAATATGGAACGCGTATCGACTGATTTCGGGTTGGACTTTATCTGATGAGGTTGCCGTTAGCGATAGTGCGCGACAGGCCATTGTTTGGTACCGTCATAAATTCCAAATGGCCTTAGCCGAATTGGAAGACCACTATACCAAATACCGTATGAGTGATGCCTTAATGACCACTTACAAGCTCATCTGGGATGATTTTTGCTCGTGGTTCCTAGAAATGGTCAAGCCCGATTATGGACAGCCCATGGCCCAAGAAACCTTTCAAGAAATTTTAGAACTTCTAGAAGATAACCTCAAGGTACTCCATCCATTCGTGCCCTTTATTTCGGAAGAAATCTGGCAAGACATGCATCAGCGCACACCTGATCAAGCCCTCATTGTGGCGCAATGGCCAGAGATCAAGCCTTATGATACAGCGGTGATTGCCAATTTTGAATTGGCTGCTGAGGTTATTTCTGGGCTACGTACATTGCGCAAAACCAAAAACATTCCATTTAAAGAAGCGATTTCGCTTACCGTTCATAATGCCGAAGATTTTTCTAAGGACTTTGATGCCGCGATCGCCAAACTCGGGCACGTCACAGAAATCACCTACAGTGATCAAGTACCAGAGGGTGCTATGAGTTTCAGGGTCAAAAGCAACGAGTATTTTGTTCCCTTCTCAGGCACCTTAGATGTGGCTGCAGAGCGTGCAAAAATCCAGGAAGAGCTCATGTATACTAGAGGTTTTTTGAAGAGCGTTCAAGGGAAATTAAACAACGAACGCTTTGTTGCCGGGGCCCCGGAGGCCGTAGTCGCTTCGGAACGCAAAAAGGCAGCAGATGCCCTGGCCAAAATGGAAACCTTGGAATCGAGTTTGGCAGCTCTAGGGAACGCCTAGCGCATTGCGTCTCATGAAAATTTAGTCTTTAGAGAAGAGTCCTTTTCGCCAATAGAACACTTAGGGGTTAAAGCGTCTTATGTTGATCTATGTCCAGAAAATAGGTATGGGCCGTTTCGATATAATTTCTTTTTGCCTCATTGTGTGAGATATCTTGCGCTTGAAATAAAGCGTTTGTTTTGAACGCATTTATCAACGGTTTCTTGCTGCCTGGAGAGTCTCGATTGTCCGTCGCTTTTTTGAAATAGGCATAAAGCTTCAGCAGAATATCAGCAGGAAACGGATCTACATGCGCGTTGACCGCGATAACAGCTTCTTCAAAGGTTTTATCTAACTCCTCTTGCTTCATTTTTGATGGGCTAAAACGCTCAGGCCACCAGTGACGACCTGATTGAGTGTGACATTTATTTTGCTGTCAAGCGGCAGATACACATCGACGCGTGAACCAAATTTTATAAAGCCACTATCGTCAGTTTGCTGCGCTTGTTGGCCTTCTTGGGCATAGTTTACGATGCGCTTGGCCAGGGCTCCTGCGATTTGTCGAAAAAGCACAGGCCCAAAGACAGAACTCTCTACCACTACAGTAGTGCGTTCATTGTCGGTACTTGCTTTAGGATGCCAAGCCACAAGATATTTGCCGGGATGGTGCTTACTGTATTTAATGGTTCCGCCTACGGGATAGCGTGTGACGTGCACATTTATGGGAGACATGAATACCGATATCTGTAGGCGCTTGTCCTTAAAAAATTCAGGCTCATAAACTTCTTCAATAACCACAACTTTTCCATCCACTGGAGATAAAACTTTGTTAGAATCCAGCGTATAATTTCTTTTTGGGTTGCGGAAAAATTGCAGAATCAAAAACAGAAAGATAAATCCAGTAGACCAGATCAGGTATTGAGCCCATGTCGGCATGGACACATAGTGAGCGGCCAAAAAGAGCACTGCCACCACGATAAAGGTCACAACAATAATTCGGTATCCTTCTTTATGAAACATAATAGGTGATTTGTAAAATGGTATAAACAAATGGGCTGACAAAAATAATACTGTCGAGTCGGTCATAAATGCCCCCATGACCAGGAAGCAATGTGCCGCTGTCTTTAACTTGGGCTTTACGTTTGAATTTGGATTGGATCAAATCCCCAATGGTGCCAAAACAGGCGATAACTACGGCCAAGATCAACCATAATTCTAACGATTGATTGGTGAAGTACTGCGCTAAAATCCCAGCACCAATCAAGCTGCCAATCAAGCCGCCTAAGGTGCCTTCTGTTGTTTTTTTTGGCGAAATACGTTCTAATAATTTATGCCGACCAAAATTGACGCCAACCAGGTAGGCCATGCTGTCATTGACCCAGATTAATACAAATACCCCCGCGATTAAATGGGCATCAAATATGCCGTTGTGAAAAGGGATCATGCCCATACATAGGATGCCAATCATGATATAAAATACCATAGGAATGTATTTGCGTTCTAGGCGCTCGTTGGAGGCGTAATCAAATAGACTCAAAAGGAGGTAGAGATTCATAAATACTCCCATAAGGCCGATCAAAGGCGTCAGCCATAGAGGGGCTCTTTGTGTGTGGACGATAAAGAATAACAATGAAAAGAGCACATAGGGTAACAGACTCTTTATTTTTATCAGTCTTTGAAACTCAAACAAAGTCAATAGGCCCAGTACGCCAGTCAATGCCAAATAATATTCGGAACAGGAATACATCGCAAACAAGACAAGGGTCATGTAGATCAAACCAGAAATGGTACGCATCAATAATTCTTTCATGCAATGCTTAGGTTGGTTGTTTAAAAGGCCTTGACATATAGCTCATCTTTGCCGTGCGCTAGGACTTGGCAAGGTATCTATAGGTCTTCTAAAAGCAACAAATATAAGTTTTTTGTACTACTTCCATAACTCATAAAATCTTTTTCCTCGTCGGATTCGAAATCCTGTATGGTCGTGATGTTGGAAGGGATGAATTTGTCGCTCTTGCTTTTGATCAATCGCAATCCTTCACTAATGGTTTCTACGAGTTGGCTCGTGGTGGCAAAGACGACAATATTTGTGGGGAGTTCGTTTAATTTTTTTTCTTTGATCTGATTAGAACAAAGCAATATGGCTCCGTTTGCAGCGACTAGAGATTCGCAGCGCGAAAAGGCAAAACAGGGGTCGTCTGTCTTATTGAATTTTAAATTGTAGCCCTGAAATTTTTCTTCGAGGGAATCATCCATGCACCATACATCTTGCTCATACCAGTCATTTTCTAGAAGAATGTTGTCAAATGCCTGTTCGATTTCTTCCCAATTTTCGCAATAGAGAAATTTCCCGCCATTTTTACTGAATTTGCGGGTGAATTTTTCGTCTACGGGAAGACCATTTTCGGGAAAATACTTACTGTGCCCGGGATCATCGGGATTTGGGTCTGATGTGGTTTTTTTTCCGAGTAGTCTTTTGAATAGACTCATGACTGAATACGAGGAGTTTGGTGTACCTCTCAAAGATATAAAATCTTGATAAAGTACTCCGGTATTAGTGTAAAGTTTATCCCTATTCTTGTTCAGAAGTAGAGGTACTCTCTTCTGTTACCTGCTCAGCTTCCTGATTTTCTGAGTCTTGCGTTTTTTGGTCCGAAATACTATGGGCTAATTCTGGAGTGGCAAAAGGTCTTTTGCCAAAAATACGCTCCAAACTTTCTTTAAAGATCACCTCTTTCTCCAATAGCTCATGGGCCAATAGGGTTAATTTGTCTTTGTGCTCTTCCAAAATAGCAATCGCCCGCAAGTACTGTCCTTCTATAATTTTAGAAATCTCTTGATCAATCAATTCGGCGGTCTTTTCGCTATAGGGCTTATTGAAATTATATTCGGACTGCCCCGAAGAGTCATAATAGGTTATATTTCCAACTTCTTCGCTTAAGCCATAAATAGTAACCATAGCCCTGGCCTGTTTGGTCACTTTTTCTAAATCACTTAAAGCACCTGTAGAGATTTTGTTAAAAATCACTTTTTCCGCAGCACGTCCACCCATTGTAGCGCACATTTCGTCTAGCATTTGATCTGGTCGAATGATGAGACGCTCTTCAGGTAAATACCAAGCAGCGCCCAGAGATTGACCTCTAGGAACTATCGTTACTTTGACCAGTGGCGCCGCGTATTCGAGCATCCAGCTCACTGTGGCATGCCCTGCTTCATGGAAGGCAACGGCTTTCTTTTCGTCGGCTGTAATGATTTTATTTTTCTTTTCTAGTCCACCAACAATACGGTCTACAGCATCAAGAAAATCCTGACGTCCCACTTGTTTTTTCTCCTGACGTGCTGCGATAAGTGCTGCCTCATTACATACATTGGCAATGTCTGCGCCAGAAAAACCAGGGGTTTGTTTGGCTAGAAAATCCATATCTACCGTGTCGTCTTTGACAATTGGGCGCAGGTGTACGTCAAAAATTTCTTTACGTTCCCGTACATCGGGCAGGTCCACATAAATCTGTCGGTCGAAACGACCTGCACGCATCAGGGCTTTATCCAATACATCAGCACGGTTTGTCGCCGCAATGACGATAACGTTGGTATTTGTGCCAAACCCGTCCATCTCTGTCAATAATTGGTTCAAGGTGTTTTCACGCTCGTCATTTGATCCAGAAAAATTATTCTTTCCACGGGCACGGCCAATGGCGTCTATTTCGTCAATAAAAATAATCGCGGGGGACTTCTCTTTGGCTTGCTTGAACAAATCGCGTACTCTCGAAGCACCAACCCCTACAAACATCTCGACAAAATCAGATCCTGACAAAGAGAAAAAGGGGACTTTGGCTTCGCCGGCAACGGCTTTGGCCAGTAATGTTTTACCAGTTCCAGGAGGCCCTACCAGCAATGCACCTTTAGGAATCTTGCCACCAAGAGCGGTGTATTTTTCTGGGTGTTTCAAGAAGTCAACAATCTCTTGGACTTCTTCTTTGGCTCCTTCGAGTCCAGCGACATCCTTGAAAGTTGTTTTGACATCTGTTTTTTCGTCAAATAATTTGGCTTTGGACTTTCCGATATTAAATAGCTGGCCCCCAGCACCTCCTCCAGCGCCCGATGACATGCGGCGCATGATGAAAACCCATACCCCAATAATCACAGCAAAGAAAAGAATAGAGGGGAGGAATTCGGCCCAAATATTCGTTTCTGTATTCCAAACAATTTTGGTATTTAGCCCATTTGATTGCTTGATAATATTGATGTTATTTTCAAAATTTTGAAGATCCCCAAATTCGAATTGATAAGTCGGGTCGTTGGTTCCAGGTTTAAGTAGTCGGTCTTTTGTCTTACTGGCATGTATGGATTGTTGCTGTGCTTCGGCGGTCAGATAAATGCGCGCCATTTTCTTGTTGATGATCTCAACTTTCTCAACATCGCCATTTTTTAGGTAGTTTTCGAACTCAATTTGTGAGGTGCGGATGGGCTCGGATAGATTACCGCCACCAAAAAAGTTCAAACCAATGAACATGAGGAATATGGCTATATAAATATAATAAGAATTGATCTTAGGTTTTTTCAAATCAGGTTTTTGTTCTTTTGCCATGGGCTCGTTGACTGTTTTAGTATGTGGTTTCGATGGTAACGATCTTGGCATCAGCCCAGAGTCCTTCTATATCGTAAAATTCTCTAATTTGTTTTTGAAAGACATGCACGACCACATGGACATAGTCCATAAGGATCCATTCGGCATTAGCACTTCCTTCGACATGCCAAGGCTTTTCTTTGAGGCTCTTGCTGACTAATTTTTGCACCGAACTGGCGATCGCACTGACCTGAGTATTCGATGATCCGCTACAAATTACAAAATAGTCACAAACCGAGTTCTCGACCGCGCGTAAATCTAAAATTTGTATGTCTTGACCTTTAACTTCTTCGATACCTTTGATGACATCGGAGACAATTAAATCGGCCCCTGTTTGTTTTTTTTGCATTAAGTTTTTGATTTGTGCAAATTTATTACTTTTTTACTTCTTGAACGGACATAGATCCCTAGATTCACGTCAAATATTATCGCTTGATTGAAATCAAAATTGATGCCACTGAGTCGACCAACGACTATTTGAAACAAATGATGCGTCGTTTGCCGGTAACCGATGGTACCATGGTCTCTACAGACCACCAAACCAAAGGGAAAGGACAACGCGGATCTTCGTGGTATTTTGAAGTGGATAATAGTCTGGCTATAAGTATCTTAAAACAGTTTGATGGGGTAGGACATATCTATCCATTTCAGGTGCAGATGCGTGTTTCCATCGCGATTATCCAGGTGCTGGATCGGTGGGGTGTTCCGGATTTGCAAATCAAATGGCCTAACGACATAATGTCAGATGGTCTGAAGATCGCAGGTATATTAATCGAAAATTTATATCAAGGACATTTGAAAAGTTCTGTTATTGGCTTAGGGCTCAATGTCAATAATGAATCAATGACCGATTTGCCCAAAGCGAGTTCACTTTTCCTGGCGACGCAGAAAATAAGTGATATCTCCGCACTCAAGAAGGCAATATATCAAGAAATCATGAAGGAATTAGCGGTCATCGATACGGCCGAATTTGCCAATGATAAAGAGCGCTATGAAACACGACTCTATCGCAAAGGGGAAAGCGCGCAATTTATGACCGATACGGGACGTCAATTTGAGGGCACAATCAGGGGGGTCAGCCAAGAAGGTCTCCTTCAAATAGAGGATCAGACACAACAGGTCCAATCTTTTGACTTAAAAACCATAGTCTTTTTAGACTAAATCTTCTGAAGGTTCGTGGTGAGGGTTTCAATGAACTTTGTGATTGGGCCCTTGATCATCATGGCCATCATGGGGTTGAAGTCTCCTGAGAAACACAATTCGATTTGGCAACTATTATCGCCACTCGGGGTTAAATCACCAGTCAAATTAAAGGGAAGTTTATCGCTTTTGGCACCAAGGACCAACTGGGTAGGGCGCACCGAAGATTTGGTTTCTAGTGCAATCTCGGGCATGCCTTTAAGGGCAAACAAGAAGGCGTTGGGCCCCAATACTTCAAACTTGCTGATCGACTCGGGCATGAGTTGCTCGAAGTTTTCGACCTGGTTCAAAAAATCAAAAACGGCTTCTGCGCTTTTGTTGATGACGACTTTATCTCCTTTGATTTCCATGAGAATGTGTTGTTAAAGAGGTGTTATGGCTTCCAGGTAGAGGGGTCTTCTCTCCAGTTGGCTAATATTTTGGCTTGTTCCCCAGTGATGTAATTGGCTTTTTCGGCTTGTAGTAAAAGATGCGCATAATCGCTTAAGGTGTTGAGTTGTATATCAGCTGCCTTAAAATTCGCTTCGGCCACAGGAAAACCATAAGTGAAAATCGCCATCATTCCTTTGACATTGGCTTTGGCTGCTCGCAAGGCTTCAACAGCCTTAAGGCTGCTTCCTCCTGTAGAAATAAGGTCTTCGATCACCACGACGTTCTGGTTTTCGGCCAAAAGTCCTTCGATTTGATTTAATCGGCCGTGAGACTTGGCCTCAGGACGGACATAACAAAAAGGAAGATTCAAGTAATCGGCCACTAAGGCCCCAATGCCAATAGCTCCTGTGGCGACACCTGCGATGACATCTGGCTTGCCGAAAAGGGTTTCTATTTGGCTGGCCATATGTTCCCGGATGAAGTTTCTAATGGGCGGATACGATAAGGTAATTCTGTTGTCGCAATAGATTGGTGATTGCCAACCTGAAGCCCATGTAAAAGGGTTTTGTGGTTGCAATTTAATTGCATTAATTTGCAGCAGAAGTTCGGCTGTCTTTTGCGCTGTTTCTTTGTTTAAAACCATTTTGCAAATGTATAAAGTTTTTGTGAAAGACATTGCGATTATTCTGAGTTCAGAAAAATCAATGGGCGCCCCCTACACGACGGTTCCCCTAGAGATGGCAGAATTCAAGCAATTGATCAAAAAAATTCATAATGGCGAATTGCGTTATGTCCATCTTTATCACAAAAATGTAGAAAAACTAGAGCGGTACCTCAAGAAAAAAATACCCTTTGTGGTGGCTGCAGGTGGGTTGGTAGAGAATGAACAAAACGAACTTTTGTTTATCTACAGAAATAAGCGTTGGGATCTACCTAAGGGCCATGTCGAGCCTGGTGAGGATTATGAAGCCGCGGCAATCCGGGAAGTTGAAGAAGAAACAGGTGTTCGGGACTTAGTGATCAAGTCCTTTTTAAAAACAACCTATCACGTGTTTAAGCGTAAAGGCGAATTTCGACTCAAGGTGACCTATTGGTATGCGATGACCACAGATTACAAGGGTGATCTAGCCCCCCAGATTAAAGAAGGGATCAAGAAAGCCAAATGGAAGAACTTTAAGAAATCCAAAAAAGCGCTGACCAAAAGTTACGCCAATATCAGGTCACTCTTCCCCGAGACTTATTTGGCTCATGACTCTGACAATGGGGTAGCGTAAGTGGGCTGACTCGTAATGAATGGATTGTTTGTGTAGCCAATCTAACTGGGCATACCAATTGTCGGCAAAGCTTTGATCCTGTGCTTTTTTATCCGTAAAAGCTTGTCTGATTTCTGGATGGTTTTCCAAAAATTCTAGAGCTAAGTCTTCCCATACATAAGGTGAAAACCCTTCTTTTTGCTGTAAAATAGTATCAAAGAAATTCCAATTGAAAAATGAATCAATGGCCTCAGGTTCTAGAACTTCGAGCAAATAACGTACACCCCACTGATCGGTTGGTACGACCCAATCACCTTGTTGGATGGTGTTGGATTGATTCTGGCTGCGGACTTTGGTTCCGGAATGTAAATAATGGCCTTCAAATGGATTTTTGCTGGTTTTATAGTCGTCTATGTAATAGACTTCCGCATCAATGGTCTGGGATTTTGGCCACTGGGTCATCTGGATGTCATTGGCCTTGAGTAAAGTGATAACCTTGTCATATGTCTTGGGGATGATATAGGAATGAGGAATAACGACTTCCTTCTTTGATCGGTAAGTGTCTTGGTAAGCTATTTCTCGGTTGTAGGGCTTGTTTCGGTCAAAGAACAAACGGTCAAAGCCCGTTAAGGCACTGGGTTTTTTGGCCGCTTCAAAACCCAAGAATGATCGCGTGGTATGCGCTGTGGTATCGAGCGTCCAATCCATTGCGTAACGCTGTCCTGGGCGGAATCGACTTGTTGTTTCTTGGCGCAATTGTGCCACGACATCGACTTGTTGATCGGCCAGAGTTATAAAGTCAGTCAACAAGGCATACGTAGCCATAACGCGCTGTTTGTAGGGTTTCAACATGTGGGTTTCGATCATCATGCCTGCGGTATGAAATAGGGTAGTATACCCTGTAGAATAGCGTGGATGATCAATAAACTGGTTAAAACCAAACTCGGGAGATTGATTAAAGACATTCACATAAGGCGTGATCGGCCAATCTTGAGCTGCCAGCATGTTTTCCAGATCAGGCATGAGTGATTGGTGAACGTAATCACCCAAGGGACCGCCGAGTTTATTGTGTTGGGTAAACAAGTGGGTCAGGGTGTATTGGTAATCTGCGCCATTACTCACGTGAGTATCTACAAACCAAAAGGGCTTCACTGTATGGAAAATCTCGGCAAAAGCTATAGCATTTTTGGTGTCTGATTTGATGAAATCTCTATTGAGGTCAAAATTTTGGGCATTACCGCGGAATCCGTATTCCTTGGGGCCATTTTGATTGGTTCGGGTGCCTGAATTACGGTTGAGGGCACCACCAATATTATAGATAGGAATCACGCCGATACTTATATTATTTGGCGTGGCAAGATTGCCTTGAGCCAGATCGCGCATAAGCATCATGCTGGCGTCGATACCATCGCTCTCGCCGGGGTGTATGCCGTTGTTGATCAGAACAAAGGGCAAGTCTCCCAAAGAATCATTCACGATATTTTTTGCGCCTTTTCCCTTATAAACCACCAAGTGGAGTGGTTCGCCGCTATCGGTTTGCCCCATTTGATAAATGGAAATGGTGGTAAAGTCTTCTGCGAGCTTATGGTAATAAGCTATGACCTGCGCATAAGTTGGGGTTTGCTCACCCTGGGATACTTCAAAGTGGGTCAGGTAATGTCCCTTGGAATTTTTGGAGGGGCTGTCTTGGCATCCTTGTGTAATCAAGGTCATAAAACTCAATAATAATGCAATGCGGAAAGCCATAAGCGTGGGTTTAAAAGACGTTTCTTGGTTTAAATGTACTAAGGATTGGGCACAAAAAAAGGTGCGTAAAGCACCTTTTTTATTTATAAGTATGATTTCTTACGCATTCATGGAGATCAAAAACTCTTCATTATTACGGGTTTGTTTGATGCGGTCGTTAATGAATTCCATCGCTTCTACAGGGTTCATATCGGCAAGATATTTGCGCATTACCCACATGCGTTGGATGACTTTTTCATCCAATAACATGTCGTCACGACGCGTTGATGAAGAGGTCAAGTCAATAGCAGGGAATATTCTTCGGTTAGAAATTTTACGGTCTAACAGGAGTTCCATGTTACCGGTTCCTTTAAATTCTTCAAAGATTACTTCGTCCATTTTGGATCCTGTTTCGGTCAAAGCAGTTGCAATAATACTTAAAGAACCACCATTTTCGATGTTACGCGCGGCACCAAAGAAACGCTTAGGCTTATGTAATGCATTGGCATCAACACCCCCAGAAAGGATCTTTCCACTGGCAGGTTGCACGGCATTGTAGGCACGCGCCAGGCGTGTGATGGAATCCAATAGGATTACCACATCATGCCCACATTCTACAAGACGCTTAGCCTTGTCAATAACGATATTGGCCACACGTACGTGCTCTGATGCCTCCTTGTCAAAGGTAGAAGCAACAACTTCTCCTTTTACATTGCGCTGCATATCGGTAACCTCTTCTGGACGTTCGTCAATCAATAGGATGATTTGATAAACCTCTGGGTGATTAGCTGCGATCGCATTGGCTATTTCTTTCAAGAGCATGGTTTTACCCGTTTTGGGTTGCGCTACGATCATACCACGCTGTCCTTTACCAATTGGGGTAAAGAGATCAATGATACGTGTAGACACCGTACTTTGCTTGTCGGCCAAATTAAATTTTTCGTTTGGAAATAATGGCGTCAAGTGCTCAAAAGAGACACGGTCGCGCACTACATTAGGACTTAACCCATTGATTTTATTTACCTTAATTAAAGGGAAATATTTTTCGCCTTCTTTAGGAGGACGCACAACGCCCAAAACCGTATCACCTGTTTTAAGACCAAATAAACGGATTTGGCTTTGTGATACATAAATGTCATCAGGTGAAGAAAGGTAATGGTAGTCGCTTGAACGCAAAAATCCATAACCGTCTTGCATGATTTCCAAAACACCTTCGCTTTCGATGATGCCATCAAATTCGTAGTCTGGCTCTTTATAACGGTTGCGTGTATCACGGTTCCCGTTTTTGTTGTGGTCGGGACGATTTTGATTTTTATGTTGGTTGTTATTTTTTTGCCCGCCTTCCA